>Ga0181612_154194_pt1 | contig 14705 bp, 7 predicted proteins | sample HoacroProtozoa21_FD_119630 | JGI IMG/M metagenome (GOLD analysis project Ga0181612, IMG submission 119630) | Hoatzin crop microbial communities from Cojedes, Venezuel. Combined Assembly of Gp0051906, Gp0051904, Gp0051908 | reverse complement strand
CTGGAAAAAGTCATTGATTCCATAGCAACAACTGAAAACATCAGTGTTATCAACATTCTTCTGGTGCTAAATCCAAAACACAGCAGCTACCAGGAGGAAAATTAACTCTATCCCAGCTGAAACCAGGGCAGTAACCTAAAGGGATTTCTTCAGTTTTGCAGAATGACCTAGTTCTTCTACAAAAGTAGAGCATACAAATTCAGTATTAGTGAGGACTGAACAACAGAGATCACCTTAAGAAAAGTATTTGATCTTGATATAATATGTGCATATTTTGAAAAAAAATTTGCTTAAATAGTCAAAGTGATTCATGCATAACTGTTGGAATTTCAGCCTTCAAGCAGACATTGCCTGCAATAAGGTGCCAGACTGATAGGCATTTCCAGCACTAACTTCCTTTTCGTACTTGGCTTTTGCCTACATTTAAGTACAGCTTTTAAAATCTGCTTCAGGTTTATTTCCATTTTCCTAGGGAACAAATTAGTGGACCTAGCACACAAGTTGTCCACATAATTCTACCACAGAAAAAGCCTCATGGGAGCGGAGACTGTAGGAGGAGAAATGGACATCACAATATCATCTAGCCTATCTTCTGCCCTAGAGAGAGAACTGTCATCCTTAATATTTCTTGTGTCTGTTTTTAAACCAACCCCCCAGGAGGGAAATACCATAATCTCATCAGTGCCTGGCCAATGTCAGTGCTAAACTATCTCTTCTTTCTTCTTCTAATGACTTGCCTAAGTCTGCTTGCTCTCATTTAAATTCGTTTCTACTTGCCCCACCTGCAGCACATGGAGGGGAATTTAATTCTGTTTATTGCACCCTTTGATGTAATTGAAGACACAAATCTCCTCAGTTTTCTCATCACTTAATTTGAAGTTACTGTCCCGTCCCGTCCGTCCCCCAACCTGCCCTTGTATTCTTCCCCCAGACTGTTTTCTCATCTCTGACTGGCCTCACCACTCCGGACTCTGACATTTGTTGTACGTCCTCCCTGATCTACAGAATTCAGTGCTGAACAGAGTAGGAGGCTCCTGTTTCGAGACTCCTGTTTCAAGGCTGTTTCCGATGATGTGTCCACTCTGGTGTGTCTCATGCCAACAGGACGACACCATTGAGTCACATTTAACTTGCAAACCTCCATAAAGCTTAAAACTTTTCCTGCAATTCTGCTGTCCCGTCAACCTTGTCCCTCTGTTCCTCTGAAGTTTGCATTCACCTCAAATGAATTGTTAGATAATTTCTCAAGGGTCTGAGAACCTGATCTTGTCTTCCAGTGTGCTGACAGCCTTTTGAATTAATACCATCTACATGGTTAAAACATTATTCCTTCATCCAAATCACCGATCAAAATACCGAATAGCAATACACTCAAGCAAGGTCCTTGAAGAACCATGTTTGATACAGCCCTTTGGTTTGACGTTAAAGCACTGATTTTCTACTCTAGAGTAGGTTTTTCTTACCAGTTCTGCATTTCCTAATAGTCTCACCTACTGCATATTTTCCTAGTTGTTAGATACGGTGAGGAAGCATAAAAATCCGTAAAAGTCAAATTATTTCACTCCTACTACTTCTCCCTTATTCACCCTGTCAGAGAAGAAAATTAGATCAGCTTGACATGACTTGTTACTAGTGCATCCATGCTGGTTGTTACTCATCTCCTTATCATTTTCTAGGTGCCTACAAATTGATTGTTTGAGTGTATTCTGGTATTTTTCCAGAATTTAAGTTGCAATGACGGTTGTATAATTCTTTGGCTGGTCTTTTTCGCTGTCTTTTCCAAGACAAGCTCAAAGTTTAGGGGGAGATTTTAAAAAACAGTATTCTGTACTCCAAGATCACCACTAGCATTTATGATGGCTGAAGCAATTTGCCTATGTAACCAAGCTTAAACTTCACCGAGTCCAACCAAAATGAGAATATCCAGCGTAAGCAATCTTTAACCTAATCTTTCCCTGTAATAAGCTTGACTCCTCTGTTTGTGACTGTTAATGCAACGTCTTCATGTCTTGCTGTCTTTTGTTAACAAAATTTGCAACCTCGCCTTTCTCCTCATGGCTTATACATTATATTAGACACATATTATGCATAATATAGGAACTGTTCTAGTAGATACATTGAATAACTTCTTCAGTGATAAGTGATGATTGTTGTTCTTTTCTCCTTGATCTTCCCATGTCTGTTAGCCTCAGCACTCATTTACTTGGGCTAAACAGACCAAATCTGTAAAGGAAAGTATTCTGATCTGGCTTGGGGTGACACTTACAGTGCCTTCAGTGCCTACAAGACTTTTTTTCGGGAGGGGGTTGTTCATTTTTCTTTTTTTTTTTAAGAAACATTGTCAGCTCTGACTGTTAGAATGATTTGAAACTAAAGAGTTAAATATTTGTTAGCAGGACACATCCCCTTTTGAGAAAGCTGTGAAGCATGGTCAAGCTAAATTTAGAGTTATTACACATAGGAATACATCTACGTGCACACGTACATTCACTAATCAGCATTTTTTTAAAGCCAAGAATGAAGGACTACATTTCAGCATAGCGTCCCTGTTAACTATCTTATACATTCTCTGCATATAACTCTGCCTGATGCCGTATTGAGTCTTTTCTTAACTTGCAAAATTTGGGAATTTATTAATTTGCCTGTATGGTCAGCAAAGATATAAATAAGGCAGTCATTAGTTTGTCAATATTTTTTCCAAAGGGAAGATTTCTGGTCTCACTGTATTAAAGAGTGGAATCAATGGAAGCAAGAGGCATTGCAAGAGGAAAAATCGTGAGCAAAGAGGAAACCTCTAAGCTAGTGAGATGGAAGCATGAACAACTGCTTTCACTGGCATGATTCTGCTAACACTGTTCTTCAAAAGCAGTTTATGCCTCAAGCTCTTGAAAGTCAGTAGAGGCACCTCCCATTTCTTTGGCCTTCATCCCTTTCCTCCAGTGGCTGTTTCATAAGGTGGAGCAAGGGAGGGCATGACAGCAATTTCACCTAGTGCGGGCATTCATGCTCACTGAACAGCACAGGGGACACAACCCTAGGCACAAGCAAGTCCCACCACACCATCGCTGGCCACTGCTGCACTGGACTCCCTCAGTCAGGAGCACAGGGTCAGGCTCTGGACCAAGTCAGCCAAGTCCAGCTGAAGTGTTCAGCTTAATCTTCACAGACGCACGCTGGGAGCGATGACAATCACAGGGCAGGTTTGTGCGCAGGGGGACAGTGGCTCCAAAACGGGGCTGAGGGGAGAGGCTCTTGCGGTACGTCAGGAGAAGGAACAAGGGACTGGACACCAACAGGCACAGCCAATCTCAGGCAAAGCTCAGCTACAAAACATTTGAGCCCATGGATGTTACCCCTGGTCTTGAGGGCAGAACCTGTTCCATATCACCCCCTTTGTGAGAGATAACAGCTACCTTCTCAGTCTTAAAGAACTCAGCATTGTGACAATAAAGGTGTGCTTAAGCAGATGAAGGAGCAGATCTGAAAACAAATAATCAATTCTGTATCTCTCTTTTCTCTGAGGCAGATAAACATCTGCAGTAAAAAGTATTAAGTTCGCAAATAATTATACTCCGAATGTCCTCTCAGGCAGAATTTACTATTGTCTTCCTAGTGGTCACATTCACCATATTCATATTTATTAGTGCTGTCAACCTGCATTTTGCTTGCAGAATACAAACATAAGAATTAAGCAAAGAGACAAGCTGCAGAAGAAGACTCTATCACAGACATACTAGAGAAGCTTTACAGATAACAAACAGCAGCTTTCACTGATTCTTCCAACTTGGCTATTTCCATAGAAAGTCTTTTGAAATACCAAATCTAAATTACAGGACACTCTGCAGTCTTTCGAAATCTGCAGAAAAGAAATCAACTTCCTTTTAATACTTGCTACAAATGTCTTGTTGTTACCCTCTGCCTTGAAGCAACTGGTCTCAAAAACAACAAAATGTCTTACTTCGCACAAAGTTCAACCTTACTTATGGATTACACAGATCTTTTCATGCTATCTGCATTTCTATTACTACCTTGTATAATACAGGTATGAGGCAGAAGTGTCTCTCAAATCTGCAGTACTTTCCTAACTGTGGTTGAGTGTTGGACGGTGCATCTGGACTGTTCCAAACATCTGACAGTTATGCTGAATTTCCATTTGATGGAGCAATAGTCACTGTTTATCTCTAGCAATTAATGTAAAATTGGAATTTTAAATATTATTTCAGACATCAAAAGACAACATTACATTATCTGCTCCATCCAAAGCTTTAAAAGCTCTGTTGGAGAAGTCAGGGAATATATACTATTTAATTTCATACCTCCTATGATCACACAGCTGTGTGATGTGATACCACCAAAATAACTTCTCAAGGCAAGGAAACACTCCACGTTAAAACTCAGAAAGCGGTAATAAATCTTAAGGAATCAATTTGCTACAGATGTTGGATATTACAGCAACACAGAGCAGAGCTCAGAATATTGTAAGAAAAACAGGACACATGACAAAAATGCAATCTGTACTTTTCTAAACAGTTCTGATTACCTTTTCTAAAAAGTCAAAAAGCTACATCTGTCAGCTTTAGACTTGTGTTTTATTTAATCCTAAATCTTCTCCCTAGCATCCACAAACTTTTTTCAGATCACTCTGTATTCTTCAATAAGTCTCACTGCTGTTATAAATCAAGCAAATAATCTGGAGGGTACATTATGTTCCAATTTAGACAGCATAATCTATCCCCTTACATCTTTATCTGACACATCAGATAGTAGCCACTAATTCAAATGGGATACAGGACCTTGGACTCAATCTACCATGAAAGTTTCTAGGTCTTGTTTAAATATTTTAGGATTATCACTCAAAATGGATTTGAGCAACCAGACAGACCAACTGCATTCGTCACAGAACATACGCTTACCTTCCTAGACTGTCGTTACCAAGCACTAGTGATGCCTCCCCTGCATTATCCTTCTTCATTTAGGAAGTATGGTGCTAAATTTGTGTTTAAATGAAATAAAGGTGTCAGACAAGTATAAAGAATCAGTGTAAACAAACAGTGGCTTGATGGTTGAATGCCAACTCAACCAGCTGAAGGAGAATGTTTTCCTTACATTAAAGTAACTACTTGTTTATAAGCAATCAAGTATCAAGTCACAAGGAAGCTTATTCTTCCATCTTGAAAGAGGGTCGTACCAAATAGTGTAGCATTTCCTAAAGACATTTTATTCAGTCACTGTTTTAGGAAGGAGAGTGAAAATCAAAGCTGGTTAAATTCTCAAGATCTTGACCAGGTGGTGGACAAAAAAAGGCGAAGAAAAAGAAGAGTTTAAGAGGTCAGATGTCTAACACAAGGTCTTCCTCAGAAAAAGCTCTAGCCAGGATGAGTGTTTTGCCTAAATACCTAATCTTCACCATGATCTCCATATTTATTCTGGATAAATGAGAATAGACACTTCTTGGAACTGATAGGAAATATACACAGAGTTAGACACACTGATATGTGTATATATTCCTGTAAACCTAGGAAATGTGTTGCTCTACTAGGATTGCTGAAATATCACTCAGATATCTGAGAAAGAAAGCACTCATAAGATGTAGCTGGAAGTTGTAGCAAGGAAGCTGCTAAAGAGGCCAGGATGGAGGATTTTCTGCTACCCATCGGCGATGAAAGAGGTGTTGAGTGCCTGAGCCCACCATGCCTCTCGACAAATATGTGGCATTTATTCACACACGCTCAAAAAGAAATATGGCAGCTGCTGGCTGTACAGCCTGCAGAACTGCAGAGACAAGATATGAGAGGGAGCTCTACTGTGCTTTGCTTCTCTCTTCTCCAGCCTCCTATTTTTGCCTCACCCAGTCTTACTGTGCACTCTGCTCTCTGCAAGAGGCAGAGACTAGAAGGCTGGGTGGCCACACACACATTTAGGAAGATTTAGTTAACTTGCCAAAACTGTCTTCTCTTGGATGAAAGAAGAGGTATCTATAATCTGGATACGCAGTTATAATAGATAGTTTTCATACACATTGTTGGCACGCATGTTTCGCTTTTTTACTAAAGGCCAAATGTAGAACACTCAGTTAACAATTTACAGCCAATTAAGCAACAAATTACTTAACAGTAGCTTTAAAAGATGCGTATATTTTCAGTCCTAATTTCCTGGCAATCAATGTTATTTTTCCAAGTGTCTATTTAAAAATTTAAATAATTTGATTCTTATCTACTAATGGATAGTTCATGCCAACCTTGGCATATGATGAAGAAATTGTTTACATTCATATGGAAAAGACACAGTAGTATGTATCTGAAACTCCCACTCCTGTTCACAGAAACAAACACAGCATTAAGTTTGCTGTGAACACAGAATTAAGTAACCCATGTCCAACAATGATAGTACAGAAGTTAATTTATCAGGACAGAAAACATATGGTCTCAGTGCGCAGTCAGGGTTCGAGCCCTTTACCAAATACACAGGAAACCAAGCCAGCCACACAATAAACACCCCAGTGAGGATCTGGAAACCTCTCTACAAAATATGAGACTAAGGAAAAAAAACCTCACTTTGCATGTACCACTGAATGTTGCCAATATGATGAAATACAGCCAGAGAGGATCTAGGCACCTAGAACTTGGTCACTGTAATATCTAATGTTCAGGCTCATGATTAATACAGCGGGGTTTGAAGCCTGTATTAGATGCCTAGGCTGACACACGATACCTGACGGTAAGCTGGTGTCTCACCCAGGGATTCTATAGAGGCGTCATGCCAAGGAAATTGTCATCTACAGACAAGGAAATGCTGAAGGTATGATCATACACTAAAACTTGTCCCTCATCTTTCCCCTTGAAAGGGCTTGTGACTACAGTAAAGTATGTCCATTTATTTAGCATCTGCAGGCCAGGATCTTCTTTTGAAGATATAGGTGTTTTAAAACAAATATGCATCAATGGTGCTGCTGCTACTGATTTTTTTTACGTAACTGATTTGAGCCTTCAAACGGGTTATAGGAAATACAGATTTTGCACCCCCTCTAGCACATCCTGATCTTCAACAACAGAGCGTTGGAAGGTTGTGTCCGCTTGTGTCACAGGAAGTAAACACAGCAGGAGTATGAGATGCTGTTAGGGAAAGCCTGGCCAGTATTCAGCCTACTCCCATCACACTCCCAACACCCAGCACTATTGTACTGGTACATCCCTGCCTATGGTTTTAGAGAACTACCAACTTCAGCATCACCTTCTGGAGCTGCAGCTGCCAGTTTTGAGCTCAGCATCCCATATGCACAGATTATCTTTCCTCTAGAGGCATTACTTTGCTTTAACAGAGTAATCTATATTGAAGACTGCCTTTTTTCTTACCCACTCAGATCTGTGAGGTCCTTCTTGAGCTGCTTGCCATTAGTACAGCATTTAATTACCCAAACGACCTGAAAGACTCATTAACTAGAAAGAAAGTTTAAGACAGCATAACAGAAAAATGCAGAAGCTTAGTAGTTAGAACACATACTAGGGTAAGACTTGGTTTCTGTCTGGAATTCATTTAAAGTCCTTGAGTATCTGGTTGAATGCAGACTGTTTAAAAACTTCAACAGAATTTGTAATAAAAATTTAGTCTCATTATCAGTCCACTGAGCCATTTACTGACTCCCACACACCAGTCAGACGCACGGCAAATCAGTTTGCAGAGATCATTTAATTACTCATGAGTGCACCTAGGGCAGTATATCCTAATTCTCATAAATGACCTAAAGTTTCAAGTGTTTATTCAGAAGATAAGCATTTCAGAAGGTCAGAAGGGATCCTTCATCAGAGGCTTAGAAATTATTCCTCTGTCAGTTTTACATACAGTAAAAGGATACATGGTAATTTTCAGACTCACATCAGGTTTCCTTATTTTTCTGACAAAGAGGGGGTTTTTTTACACAGAAAGAATAAATTCTCTTTTAAAGGATTTCTTAACTAGTATATTCTTTCATATTGAATCTAGTATTGAACATAATTTTATGCAATCATCCTAGGACTGTGAATAAGAATAGTTTTTTATTTATACTGGCATTCAGAATCTGATTGCTTTTGTACGGCTACATTTTATTGCAATCTACAAAAGTTCCCCCTCCCCGCCAAACATGAGTAAGAAGGGTAAGCTCCATTAAGCTTTGAATGCTCGGGCAGTATCACACTATTACCCTGGACATGAAGAGGATTTAATTTTCAGCATTTTTCTATAGGAAATTTAGACTCGTTATATTTACAAGGCTAGAGGTGTTTCCATGTGAATGAGAAAGATGAGATAAACGTCTTTGCCTTGCCTCTTCCACGTATGTCATACATGGTGGCAAGGCATTTTCTCACAGGCCATGTTGGGGAGCACCTTCTAAACCCCAGACTACATCAGTCTCGTGACATGCAGTCCAGTGACACAGGACATCCAGTCACTCTAGTAAAGGCAGATGAGGAGCACCACTGTGACCTCCGGAAGACCCTTGAGACCCTGCCTCTCCGCGACCTCCTTCTCCTCCTCCCAATTCCCTGTCACGACTCTGCAAAGCCCTGTGGAACACATCAAATTCCCACCCTGCCGCAGAGGGGCTGGCTGGAGGCCACTCGTCAGAGAAGGAAGAGGGGGAAACATAAACACTGTGGTTCTGGCTCTGGCTCTGTCTGAAGCAGAAAATTAGACTCTACTACAGCTTAACAGAGGACAAGTTTTGCTCAAAGTCTTCCTTTGTATAACTGGTGGGCATTGATTTTAATGTCATGATTCATTCATTGTGGCTCTTTTTGTAACTAAAAGATGTTATAAAAATGACTGCAGTCTGCTCAGTAGCCAACTTCAGAGATGTGATGTCCTGAAATGCTGGTGCAAACAAAGGCTTCTTGGCTTGGAATAGATGTTTCAAATCTTCCCACCTCCCTAGGAAACATTTATGACCTGCTTAACATGCACTAGTGCAAACGCCAGTCTTTGTGAAAAGAAAATTCCAGATATAGATCAGCATAACTTACTATACCTCTGCTTTCCTACAGATAGTTTGAAAAATAATTGGGGTGGAAACCTCCCTTCCTCAGTTAAAAAAAGTATTCTGAAGCCCAAGAAAAACACGAATGTAAGCATTAACTATTCAGATACCCATCATTTCAGTGACTGAAAACTGAAAAAAATGGGTGAAATAAATACAAACTTCTGACAGTAAGAAAGTATCAGGAAGAGAGACAATGGAAAGGAACAAAAATGAGACAGGAGTACCAAAACCAGGACAGAAGCAAGTGGGTTTCTTCCCTGAACTCGCTGTCACTCTGCATGATATAAATCATGACCAAGTCCTGAAGAATTAGCAGTGATGCAAGGCAAGACTCTACCCTGGTCTCACCTGCAGGTATCTCACTGCTTTCGGTAAAAATCTGGCTTTGAGCAGAGGACAGCAGATACAGGTAAGATTTCTTGGCCGGGAGCCAGAGTATAAATTATTTGCAATGCATCATCTCTGCTGAAATACTTTGCACGATTCTTGGCTGAGAGAGCAGGACCTCCAGAAATTTAAGCAGGGAGTTGATAGCGAACCACAGCATTAACAAGCGTGAGTGCAGTCTGAATATCTGCATAACTCCCATAATTCTGTGCCATATGGCCTTTATGGAAAGTCTGTGAAAGCTTTGAGGTGCAGCCTGCTCTATGAATTGCTTGTCAGTGATGATCAGTACTGCTGAGTGCATATCTGCAGGTACCAGGATGTCAAATGACCTGAACCTAAGAGCAATGAGCTCCAATCCGCAGATAAATTTAAAGAACCCAGTCCCCTGCTGATTTAAATCAGGTTTCAAGAGCCTCTCCAGCTCCAGACATTGACTAGTAAGAAACAGCAGGGCAGCAAAGTTAGGGACTATTCCATGCAGTAAGCACGAGCTCACCGTTACCCTTAATCAGTCTGAAGATCCTGAGTAGCTTTAAACATCCCTCAGCAATTAGAAAGACAACTTTGCAGTGAAATGGGCATTTGCATTTGGACGAAACATATTTAACCAGCTAGTCTCCAGCATCTCGGATTCTGATTTATTTTTCTTGTCTTCAGACAAACCTAATAATGTAGATACTATTTTCAAGGGTCGAAAATTTAAAGGTGCCCTGTAGAAAGAGCTTCCCCAGATTTTTTTGTATTCTTGCTCCCTCCCCTACACTCAGATTCTTTACTATTTCTACAAATAAAGTTTGAATAGTTAGCCACAACAGCTTTCTGTAAAACTAACGACTGTACTCCCTGCCTTTAATCTTGCTTTGTTTGACTGATTAGAAATAAATAGAGCATGAGCTCCAAAGGAAGAACTTTTGCTCTGCATCAGCTGACAGAAGGCATGTTATTGTCAAACTCCCAAACACAGACCTGCTGGTTTATAAATAACTCCCAGACAGTCAGTCATGTCTAAGCCTCCCTAAAAGAGAATTGAGGGGAAGAGACATGTTTGGACAAAATTCCTGTTCTGGATCATTTAACCATTAAATTGAACCAGGAATTCAATTATTTGGTTACACTGTATAGAAATACTTGGGCAGATCTTCTCTAGCAGAGAATTGGACACAATTGCCTATCTTGCATTTTTGTAATGTGCATGTTCTAGCAGGATTTTCTTGCAGGAATGATCACACAAATGAATAAGACACCTGGACACACCCGAGTGGTCCAAATTACTAGATTCTTTGTTTTTTCCTATTCTAGAGTCTTGGTTTTTTCCTAATAGGTCATCCAGGTGACAACTACTGATTATTTTAGCTAGAAATGGCTATAGACATGTATGTTTTGAAGTTCATGTGACACTAAGCAGAATAAAATTCCACTGCTACTTTGAAGATTGCAACTAAGAACCAAAATATGGCAGCTAAACAGCATCAAGCATCTCATATAGTTTGACTAGTGCAGCTAACCCGAGTATCCCTTTGCCTGCAATTTTACATGTGTAGAAATCGTGGTTTTGTAACTGCAGTATTGGTTCAGTATTTGGTATTTTTTAAAAGTACCATTTATATCTGTTTTCCTCTACTAGAAACTCATAATCAAACATTCAGAATGGTGGTGTAACTAATTTGTATTTTATTTAAAAGAATATAACACATGTTGGAACATAGCTGTTTGAAATTTCTTCCTGCTGTCCATATTTCCCTGGAATAGCTTCTAAAAAGTGGCTATTTTCATAGCTTTGGTGCTATTTTTAGGCATCTTTCTAGAGGTTAACTACAACAGAGGAACACAGACAAGTCAGGCACCTCAGGCTCTCCTGTGAGCTTGTATATTCATTGCCTCCAGTTGGCTCAGATTCAAAATACCTTTAGTATTTCACTTGCACATTACTGGTGCCTTTAATTTCAACAGGACAACAAGCATAACCGGTAGGAAGGTGGCAGGAGCGCACCTCTGTGCCCTCGGATAGTGGCATTGTGTATTCACCTGTGCTGCGTTGAGAATTGATATTCATATCAATTTAGTTTCCTGCTGCTTTAACACAAATAACGCAAGCATTAATCAGTTGTTGTGCAGCCATATTCAAACAGGTACATGTTCTTTTATGCTAAGCACCGGGACCAGTGACCAGCGTGTAGCTGTGTTCAGCTGGAGGCAGGAGGGTGACAGGCGCAAAAGGATGGCAAAGTCCAGAACAGCATGAATTTTGCTGGCTGGAAAATGGTGGCAGAGACTGGCAGATAATTTGCTTCAACAGCTCTAAATGAAAAGCATCACCTAAATCGACATCTTTAGTGTCAGAAAGGAATGTGCTCAGGTGCACTGAGTCTTGCTGTTTTTCATCTGAAACCTGGCCTGCTCACATAGCTCCAGTAATATGTGGGGTGGGAGGGAAAGGGACACCTGCAAAAGTGCAGATGCTCAGTTTGGATCCCAGTGTCTGCAAGGCATCGTGCCTGCTATTGCTCCCATACCAAAACATCTTTATGCGGCAACACCACGTGCATGAGCCACACAGCACTTACGACTGATGCAATTAAAGATTTAAAGATTGGTGTGCAGCGTCCAGGTTGCTTTGGAGAGCCAAAGGACAGAGGAGAGACCACCACAGAAGCTAGTCTCCAAAGGGATCTGCGCAGTCCTTTCCACTGATGTGGCCAGAAGTCACCCTCAGTAGCCAGGTCCATTTTGGAACTGAGACCCAGGACACACCTCCAGCGAAGATCCTGATACTTCCCATTTCCTCACAGCATACCCCTACTTTGTAAGTTACCCACCCGAGTTAAAAAACACTTCAGAAGAGAACACTGTCTCTTGGGCCATGTTTTACTAAATACTTCACACAGATGCACATGACTTCCCTTGGCTGTGAAGATCTTCTAACCTTTCTGGTTTTAAAACTTTCTATTAAACACTTCAGCAAGTGGGAATCCTACTTTCAAGTGGCAGTGCTGGTTTCCAGGGTGCTGTGCTGTAATTTTACAGTCCCAAGTCCTAGCTTGAATTTTAAAGTGTGCTTTCGGCAGTTTGAACTGCATTTTCCACAAGACTATTTCACTACAGATACTCTGAGCTTGCTGTTACACCGTCAAAGAACCACACATTTGAGAACATTTAAACATCACATCAAATCACAACCGTCTGATATCATCACAGTTGCTGTACCACGTCTGGCAAAAATAGATTACGGAATGTCATATGATTAGCAGAAATAATCTTACAATAATACTATTTTTGGACAGCAGACGTAAACATTCAGAGCCACTATCTATAGCTTCCTCAGCAAGCATAGGCAAGGCAAGCTCTCCCTGAGGCTTTTTGTTGTTTAGTGGATAGCTCCATCCAATCTTTTCTTAGCCCCATTTAATCCATTTTCTGTCACCCATCTTTTTACTTATACCAACATTTTTATCTTAATCTTTTCTTCATGCTTGTATTTAGATACCAGAATTCAGCTTTTCTCTTGCTTTTTTGATACTTTGATTTAATTACAGCTTCCTTTATTGCTCCATTTATTTTTCTTATTAACTTGTGTATTTTCATGGCAAGTACTCCCCCTGGCAAGGCTCACTGCGAGATTTACCTCACCATATTTTCTACACAGCACTTCCCAGCTTTTTACCAAGGATTGCCTGTCCCCTTCTCATCTACCTGCTTCCTTTTTGAAATATAGGCATCACACTGGAAGTGCACTGACTGAATAATAATATCGTGTATTCAGGGGGAACACCACAGGAAACCTAGGCTCGTTGCCTTTCTGCAATAGTATATAAGCATGCATTTCCAATCAGGGATACCCATGTAGGTATACAAGGCTGTTGCTAATTAGAACAACCAAATATGCAGCCTTAATGCTGGCAGGAGTGTCTGGCAGAAAAGAATATAGATGGGAATGAATCGAAAGGACTTGCGGCTCCCACTCTGTCCTTTTCACTGGTGTTGCCTCCTCAGTAGCCCCTCCTATTAGCCTCCGTTTCTCATCCCCTGCATGCAGCACTGGCATCATCCATGTTCCCTGGACATCACCCATCCAGACTTCCTCCTGTTCCTGGAACTCCCATTCACATCAGGCAACTTACCTGTGCCCTAAGCCAGCAAGGAAAACCCAGACAAAGGCAGCCTGGGAAGAGGCAGGTCAGGAGTGATCAGGATTCACACCACAAAACTCCCAGTGTGAGAAGTGATAGTCTGAGTAAACTACACCTGAACATACAGCTGAAAAGTTCTCATTATTCCTCATTTCCCACAGCTGGGATACTGTTCAGGGATCTGCCTCAACTATTCCCCATCATCTGAATATGCTTTCTAGGAACGTCCTGCTCCCCAGGTTCCTGTCCCTCATTTACATGTGTGAATCCCCCAGCTACTACTGCATGCAAATGACCCTATAACGCATGTCTCTGTAATCTCACTCCTCTCTCTGTGCTGTTGCTGGGATGTAAGGGTGCCGCAGAGAGCTGGCAGCTGGCAGAGCACCTTGAAGCTTGTCCAGAAGGATTTACCAGGCTGATGCTGAGCGCCAGCGTGCCGACTCTTTCACCACTCCTTCTCTGCAGCACACTGAATTCAGCTTAGACTTTGCAAATGCTGCATTGTAAATCACATTTAGGCTTGGGTGATGCCTGCCCCCTTAGAGAAGCAGTTTCAGCCAGCTTTGTGTTGCTAGCATTACAAGGGGCAATAGGCACGAACTGAAGCACAGGAAGTTCCGTCTGAACATGAGGAAGAACTTCTTCCCTCTGAGGGTGACGGAGCCCTGGAACAGACTGCCCAGGGAGGTTTTGGAGTCTCCTTCTCTGGATGTATTCAAGACCCGCCTGGACAAGGTCCTGTGCAGCCTGCTGTAGGTGACCCTGCTCTGGCAGGAGGGTTGGACTGGGTGACCCACAGAGGTCCCTTCCAACCCCTACTATTCTGTGATTCTGTGATTCTGTGATTCTGTGATTCTGTGATTAGATGCAGGAGTCAACATTTCGGACATACATCTAGAATATTTTCAGTATAGTAATAAAAGATTGGTCTCTAGTTTCCCCACTGCTTTCAAGTTTCTTTGCTGTAAGGCTACAGCAACACCTGTTTTTCCAATGAATCAATATAGAGCACAAATGAAGAAAAAGAAGCAGTTCCTGGTGCCCTGCAAAGACTCATTAGCAAACACATGTGTGCAGAGGTGTTCAAGCGAGTTTAGGTTTCCAAGGTCAAGTGTACCAATACTCCTTTAGTAAAACATCGACACTAACTGCTCTGGGCGTTACAACTG
>Ga0181612_107224_pt1 | contig 14706 bp, 9 predicted proteins | sample HoacroProtozoa21_FD_119630 | JGI IMG/M metagenome (GOLD analysis project Ga0181612, IMG submission 119630) | Hoatzin crop microbial communities from Cojedes, Venezuel. Combined Assembly of Gp0051906, Gp0051904, Gp0051908 | reverse complement strand
GATATATTATTAAAAAGAAACCTTATATTGTTCTTTATCCTTCAGAATTCCATGATTTTGGCATCTAATCTTTGCTGTTAATTCTCACTGAAGCCTCAGCATAGTTAGAGTGTGAATTTTGGCTTCTTGCTTAATACAACATGAACTTCTTCTGGCTTTTTAATAAATATTTAATTTGAACGAAATTATAATCAGTCCTGACAAGAGCACTCATTTTTGTTTGCTTTTGATTATTTAAGGTTTTAAAATACTGGGATTGAGAATGTTTTATTTTTATATATATAAAAGAATAAAACCTCCCCATTAAAACCTGAATCTAAAAGATTCCAGTGATGAAAATGTCTGCCAAAGACTGCATTTTAAACTTCTTAAAGTCCCAGAGATTACTGGGGACTGTACAAATAGTGAGGGTCTTAGTTTCAGCTTGATGGTTATTCTTGAGGATAAAGTTGGGGAAATTAGCAAATCTTATTTATTTCAAATTATACTTTTTATGGAACCAACATAAAAATAGCTTGAGGTTTAGTTCAAAGTTCAGCTTTCTGTTTTAAAGAAAGCTTCAAAACAAAAGAATTTAAAATTTTCTATATGAGATACTGCATTTTGAATTCCGTTATGAGTTTTCAGAAAACAGTAATATGGACCACACTGAAACATGGGATACAGGGCATAAGAAATATTTTAGTAATGGGTGGAAAAAAAAAAAACCCACAAACTTTGCTAAGGCCAGCTACACCTCACCAAATGGATGTCGTTCTTCCAAGCATTAGCACGATGCAGTAATAAGTAGCACTATGAACAGCTGCTGTTGGCAACCTGAGGCCTGTTTTCATAGAATATGTGAGCCAAATTAGTTTCCTCGCAGTTCCCGCAGTGACGGGTTGTTTTCTGAATGCTTCTCTGCGGCAAGGCTGGATTTTGCAGGACAGCAGAGGGAGCACTGAGATATTTGCTCGCTAAACAGGAAAAAGTGGCCCTGAGAGGGGCCGGTGGTCAGTGGTAGAGCTGGAAGTAAAGTCACATCCTTTTATTCCTGCCCTCAAATCTCATCTACCTTACTGCTTATTTCTGTAACTTGGAGCCACCTATGTTAAAGGACCCCATACGAAGGTGAGAGATTGAGGAGTCCATGGGTACCTTACATTTTGTAAGCTGGGGTTTGTCACATGAGAGCTAATTGTGAATTACTTAAACTGTGTAGGACTCTAATTTATAACTGAGCAACTCAAAAGTGCTTGTTGCAGTTACAAAGTAGCTGCCAAAATCTCATAAATGACCATGTTAGTCATATTTTTTTTCCTTCTTCAAATGGAATATTTCTTTCTTTTATTAATATAAAACCACAATGTCATTATGTCACCCATGCATCCACTGTGTAATTACTCCATTTTAAAGATAAATCCATTGTCTTGGGATGCATCCATCATGGATGTCACCTTTAGCGCAGAAGGTGAGACACTAAATGGACACCTTTTACTAATATTAATTTCTATATAGTCATCAATTGCGAATAGACTATCCATTGTTCTCTTTGACAGAGATAGGCCAATGACAAAGATTAAATTATCCATCTTTGTGGAAGCGAGGGGTCTGCTTTGAAGAATGCTCTTCAAGATCTTGCTTTTCTAACCCGAGTATATTATATTAATCTACAATTTGTTCATTTTAAACGCTGATCAATTGTAGCAGAAGATTGCAGATTGCTTGTTCTTCATTGAAATGGAAGGTCATGAATTAGAGAAGCTTTGAGTTTCAGTAAGATTTTTAGTCAAAAAGAAAAGAAGGTGCCTGGTTTTGTCTCTTGCCTGCTGTGTTAATCTGACACTCAAGGGCTCTTTCTGGATCTTTTGCCAACCTTATCTCAGATTCTCATGTAATTTAAACAACAATTTATAGTGCTTATTTAAATTATGCAGGAGTGTTATTCTTAGAAATACAGAAGGGTAGCTCTTTGGAAACTTGCTAGAGCCAGTACAGGAGCCATCAAGGCCTCAGTGTCTTTAGCAACTGATATACGCTTTTACGTTATTTCTGGAACCACCTACTCATTTTGGGGGACAGACATGCTGCGTATGGGCTTAATTTCTTTTTTTTATCTTGATATGACGAGTGGGAGCATGACATGTCTCTGTGGATATAGAGAGAAACTGCAACAGAATGAATCAGATCAATGGCCTATAAAGATACTTTCCCATTCTATCTGGATAAAATTCTCCTACATAACGCGGCACCTAGGGACGTGGTTTAGTGGTGGACTTGGCAGTGTTAGGTTAATGGTTGGACTCGATGATCTTAAGGGTGTTTTCCAGCCTAAATGATTCTACAATTCTGTTTTGTGTTTGGGAAGTGTTTGAAGTTAGACTTCTTTGTTGTCTCTGGAAACATTTCAGTGTTGTATGGAATGATACAGCAGCTAGCTACGTACTGGATTATTGTCATAAATCTATCACACATTCTTGAGGTTACATAGAATAATTGAAAAGAAATAGAAAAGATAGAATCCTGATTTGGGTAGGTACTTCAGTGGGAAACATTTCAGTACCAGCACAGGATCAAGCAAGGATGGAAAAAAGGTCCAAATCTCATTGAAAGCATCACTTAAATTAGTGGGCTTTTAGCAAAACCTAACAACCTTATTTCCTCTGGATTTATGCTAGCATGTGCATTTAGAGCAGGCACATAGGTAGCTTTGCTATAAAATAAGAATAAACAATAATGTAATTACCTGTTTCCCTTCCCACCAGATGCGTGTTTTCCATGGCAAGCTCTGTAGCTGTTCTTGCACGTACACGCACTTGGTGTGTATCTTCTACCACTAGGAAAGGAAAATATCCTTTGTTCGTATGTATTCCTACATGTAGGTTTTTTTATGGTTGAAAAAAAAAGAGAGTATGTCCAACATACCAAGTTAGTCATGCTTGCTTCAAGATCAAGGTTAATATTCAGGAGAAGAACTGGAGAGAAATAGTTTGGTTGCAGTAAGTGGCAGGGGACAAGAGTTTTGATCTCCAAAATGAAATGAAGATGCTTTTACAAATAGCAGTTGCATAGCTCTTCCTGCAGCGATGGTATGGGGGTTGCTGTATGCTCTCTGTTTATTTGGCTAGATATGCTTGCATGGGCATAGCACTTCTGGACAAGGCCATGAGAAATTGTACCTATAAGAGGTCATATTACTTTCAGGATGAGTTCTGCCAAAAGAAATTTGGTGTCTGCCATCAAGCCTTCTTCACGTTCATATGCTTTTTTCCCCTGAAATTTCTTTCAGCATCTTGTTTATTTAAACTTTACAAAGAATGCTAAGTTAAATTTCAGGATAATCCAAAATGTTTTATTTTGGGGGAGTTAGGAAATTCTTCTTTTCGCTATACAAAAAATAGTTGCGCTTTAAAAAGTACATATTAAAACAAACTCTTTGTGAAATCTTTCCATTGTTTCTAATGGAAGTGTTATGTCCCGATATGTAGAGGCAGTACAGATAATAAGAGAAGTCAGATAGAATGCTCATCTTCCGAAATAAGAGAAATTTTGTAGCAGATTGTTGGTACTTAACATGTACAGTTGGTCTTGTAGTAAGTGAACCTACACCCTTCTTGGTCTTTTTAACTGGTCATGAGGCTATTTTAATGATTTGGAGTATTCTTCATGTATCTCTGAATTCCTGAATGCTTTTGTAACTGTAGTCTACTTTCTTCTGACTTTAAAATGCAAATTAGAATGGCTGATTTTTCAGTGCATTCAAATCTCTGTATTGGTTAAGGTCCTCTGCTTGTGGCATTACCATCTTTTATTTACTAACCACTAGCTAAGATGTTATCTCTAACTTAAAAAGTTTTTCGAAAAAATAGTGCTGCCCTGGCTACACTCTGTTGATTCCTTTGCAGTGTCATGATCTGGTATTCTCCTAGAGCAAAGAGACATATAAATGAACAGAAAATAAGCTAAGACAGCTATGAAAAGGAATTGTATTTTTATCATATGAAAGACAGTAATTTTAACACCACCATTACTGATAGTATAAACTGATATGTGAGAAACATGAGACAGACCTCAGAAAGCACTTTTAAAAAAACCTCTGTAATATCAGGGTATAAGTGTACTTCTGATATATGTGTTGATAATGAAAGGCAACACAACAAAATATATAGTAGGCTTAGTTTAGAGTTTGAAATAATGGGACTTTGTTTAGTGCCATTACTTTAAAATGCTGACATAAAATTTAACAAAAATTAGATTTCTTTATCAACAGTTTTAATAGTTGCCGGGCAACTGACAGCTTTTTCCTCATTCTGGGTACAGTGACTATTCCTGATATCTATTGATCTGCATTTTGTTAAAGGAAAGTCTGGGACAAACAAGTGACAAATGTTATCCAAAGTCTGGTATTCTAGACATCTGCTGCACATCGACTGTGTGTGCACGGTCTGCAGTATGCCTGGACTTCTTTCTATAATAATTTGTGTAGTTAGGAGAGGAAAAATCTGTTCTGGAAGGACTACTGTTTCTTTTTGACTGGGTGACCTACAGTGGACAACCATCACAAAAGGACATTAGTCACCAAGTTGGCTATGAATACTATTTTATTAGGAGAAGAAAAAGAAAAAGGGCTCTACTTGAGTGTAGATCTTTTTTTAGTCCTAATTAGAACCACAATCCATCATGCTGGAAAGTTTCTATTCATTTTGGTGATTGGGGACATGACAAATGAATCTCAGAATAAATGGGATGTCAAGGCAGAGCAGGAGATGGATGTGTTCTGCATGGGATGAATGTAATAAGTACAGTTAATGTTGGCAACCAGCCAGTCCCATTGCCTCATGCTGGGTGAGTTGCCCCAAGGCTCTGACCGGGGTAAAACTCCAATAAATGATTCCCCTCATTTCCCATTTATTAGAAAATGAACACCTTGTCAAGGTTCATTTTCTGTTTTCCTGTCACTTTGCTTCAGGGATGGCAACTAATTGAATATTAGTTAATTGTTTCTAATAAAATGCTGATAATCAGATCTCACTTTTCATGTTGCTGGCCTAGCTCCTCTCTTTAATTTCACTTCCCTTTCAGTAGCCTCGGTTTCTCACACAGCCGCGTCGAGATTGATTATCTGCAGCAAGCGAGAGGCCAAGCAAGAAACTTCATTTAAGATTAATTTCAGGGAAACTGTTTTACAATTTTTCTAAATTGAATTTAGTCTTAATTTTAAAGTGTTAGGGGTTGTATGTCTTCAAAGGTTGCTTTTGGATAATTTATTATGTATCAGGTTATCAAACCCACTCTTGAACCAGGATACTCAACGTGTCTAAAGGCAGTTCTTGGATTTAGCCATACTGACAAGCCTGGTTTTACTCAAAAGTGTTGGGGGGGAGGGGTATTCCCTGGCGTGTATGCTAGATTGCCAGTAATGTAGTATCTTTATTTCTTAATAAGCAATTCCTAGAAAAGGACTGTCTTTTCCTCTTCATATCAGTTCATCCAGTCCTTGGTGATCCCCAGATGCCTTTGGTAGTTGCAGTTAAGCGTAGGGGACACAGGTGGTTTCCCCTGAACTCTTGAAAACCAAGTCTGCAATAACTACGTAAGTTCATGCCAACTCCCAGATCAGGATGTGTCTTCATCATAGCAACCTGGGTAAGACTCAGATATATCCTCAAGTTTAGTTGAATTGTACGTAGTCTGTTCTTTGGATCCAGTAAAAAACTCCTCCAAAATCGAAGACCTGTGTGAAAGCTGTATGCGGTTTTTCAGGAAATGCTTTACCATCTAACTGGCTTGGTGCCTGGTCCCCACCAGGTATAAAACGTGATAGTGCCACTGCTTTCAGCTGAACTGTGATGACTTGCACAAGTTGAAAAGTTGTCTTGCAGGACCATTCTGTCTTATCTGGAGTAAACGATAATATAGCAAATGTATTGTGACCTAGTTTGCTCACAAGCTGCGGATAGTATGGTTGGAACAGTGCTGCTAACAAATATTCCTGGAGCCTGGTGGTGAGCACCTGTGCATGTCTGGTAAGGGCAAAATAAAAATAGGCAACAAAGCATCCAGAATTTGTACCAGATTGGTGCCTATCTGGCAAAATGAGAAGGCTGGAAAAAGCACCCCGAAGATCCTTTCCCCCTTAGCCTCTCTCTCCTGACACAAAACCGCCTTTAGTTATTTGAAATCGCTTGGGGAGGGGATGAAGCTGTAGCACCACTGCTTCTTTCAGTCATTGACTTGTGTAAAGATATGAGGGGGTGGATATTTGTACCACAGCAAAATGCTGAGCAGCTCAATAAGAACTGCTGAGTTGGAAAAAGAAGCTGGAAAAGGATGAAATGAATACTGAAAACAGAGAAATAAGCAAATGGAACATAATGCAAGCAGAATTAGAGTACTTGGAGTCCGTCCTAAGATATTCCTGGCCAAGTGTGTCCCTTCAAGCAAATAAAACAGCTCCAGGGAGCGATTTGGCCTACCATGCATACATTTGGATTCTCTGAAGAGAAGCAGAGTAACCCAGTTGCACAGACTGAGAAAAACTGTAACAGCTTTTCCACCCTAATTTTTGCTCTAAGAGATGCTGAATATAATATATGGATCATATACCGTCCTTGTTAAAATCAACTTACTCCATTTTTACTAGCTTCACAATGTACCAATTATTTAAAAACTTCTCAGCGTGAGAAAAGGACATACTCTGAATGAAGGGAGGTGAGCACTTGCCTTAAACCTGCCAGAAAAGTAGGTCTGTAAGACTTTCTAAACTTCCTTTTTTGCTAGCAAACCCTTTAACTTAGCAGGAATTGGAGTGGCATCTCCCAGAGAACTCAGTGTGTTTGTTTGGGTATGGCTGTGCGGTCGTTCAGGACTGTAGTTCCCATAGAGGCATCTGAGCCAGCTTTAAATTAGGGGTGTAACCAGAGCCTCACGGAGCTCAGCATGGGACAACGGACTTGCCCGGTCTCTCTGGTGGGTTTTGATGTGTTATGGTGGCTGAGGTCTGTGTATATATTCTTTGTCTTTGGTAAAGGATGTCAAAAGACCTTTATAATAAGAGAAGAAAAGAAAAAAAAAAAGTCTGGCACTCAAATTTTTTTTTTATTAGAGAACCTGAAAAGGTTCTCCTCTGAGTGTGAAGAGTCATTTACGCTGGTCTCTTTGAGAAGGATGCAAGCTTCTCTCTTACACTCTCTGGCTGAATATTTACATAGAAAAATAACAAGGAAATTAGTGAAAGAATTTCTTTTGGTTTTTATTGTGTATCTTAATCTTTCAGTGAAGGGTACAGTTAACATTCTTTTCAAGGAAATCTAGCTCATTGAGCATCAGATGATGCGGATCAAAGTCTGCTAACGTCCCTCACGAACACCTTGCTCCTTGAGTGGTCCCGCTGGGCTCAGTGAAACTGTTGCAGCTTCAGTTTTCCTCAAGCTGCTTCTCTTCACATTGAGTCATAATGGGTGACAAACTGGTCTGTTGAACACGCCTTTGTTAACCCTCTCAGGGATGGAGCAGACCTGATTACAGCACAGATGAAATACCCTGTAGGCATGGTGAGTATCTCTGTTAGAGAATTCAAGTTGTCAAGTCCTATCCTTTGCAGAGGTGGAGATTCTGTGGGGTGTTTGTAAACAAGGGGATTTTCTTTATTTACGTTGGCTACAATGATCTATAAAGCTGATAAGAGAATTGTTTGTTGTCAGGAAGGCTTGTGCTTAATGGCAAGGTCTAAACATTGCGACCCACCTCAAGTAACTCTGTAGTACTGTAACAAATGGGGCCCCCACTGGACCTCAGCAATACAAGCTCGGAAAGGTGCTGTGGGAAAGATGCTATAGAAGAGACTTCCAGGAATATTCACATGTTTTGGTCTTAAGCAAGTGGTGTGTTGCTTCTAATTTTTCACTAGAAACAGCTGACTGATTAAATACTGTAATATTGTTTTAAAAAAACATGCTGGATTGCTTGTAGCCTGCTATGGGCTTACTCTACTGGCAGTGCAGTTTGCAGAACATGTGATAAATGAACAAAATTAATGATTGCCGAGAGCTGCCAGATTCTACTTGAAGTGAGGTGGGGTTTTTTTTGAAGTTCAGGCTGTCATCTAATCAGATTTCTTGTTTATTTGTTTGTCTATTTTTAGAAACTATGTAACAGCAAATGAATGTGTGCCGTGTACTGCAGGTTGATAGACAACTGAATGGCAAGGCTGTAACGGGATCTTTCCGTTCTTACTGAATAAAGCCTGTTTTCTTTGTATTATTCTGATGATACCTATAGACAAAGAAGGCATATTTAAAGTTTCTAGGAGTCTGGTATTATCAGAGCAGAAATGTGTTTTCTCTTTCCATAAAGGAGCAGAATTTGGAGTATTTTTAGGCTTGTGCAGCACTTATGTTGCCTTTGTTTTTGAGGGGAGGTTTGGAAGTGCCTAAGAAGGGGAAAAAAGATGTAAATCCATGTTAGCATGGTCCCACCATCTGCTGCTCACCTCCCCAGGCCAGAGGGTCCTGCATGTATGGGTGATGAGAGTCTCTGGGAGCCCGGGGAGGCCTGTGCCATTTGGTGACCAGTTTGTGCCTTGCAGAACACGAGCCCTTGCCCAGTGCAGCCAGGCTGAGGGACTTTTGCAGGATCATCTGAGGGGTGGAGCTCCCCACAAGTGAATGAGGTTGTACCCAAGCTCATGTGTCATCCCTGGTCAGGAAATAACCACCAGAGGGGTTCTTTGATTAAAGAAATTTAAACAAATTTATCTTGAGATGAATTCTAATTCCTAATAAAAATCCAGATAACAAGCATCTGGAGAAACAGTTGATTCCCCCTGCTTAGCTATATGATGAAAAGAAATAGATTTTTACAATACTGCCTATCAAAATTAAGTCCAATAGGAATTTTAAAAAAAAAATAGTTTAGTGGCAAGTCATTCTGCTTCAGTAATTGTCCTTATTTAAAGCTTTACTACTTGACAGATGCAGAAATGTCAATTTTCATTACAAAACCTAGCACATCGTTCCCTTGAGGGAAACTCATTAGAAACTGTAACACTAGTGGATTCAAGGGAAACCCACCCTATACCATACCCCATTATGTTTGGTTAATTTAAACACAGGGCTTTATTTTCAGGCAATGCCAGCCCATTACGTATGGTTGTCACTTCTGGATTTGCTGGGAAGGTGTAGTGCGTGTACGGGGGGCAAGAGGGAGATGCCCAACGTCACAGTTGTCCTCCATAGCTTTCTCCACGTGACCAGATAAATGCTTAGCAGAGGTGTTTCGGGCTTTATGTGTACAAAGCATTCCGCAGGAACAGAGAAGTTGCACATAATGTGAAGCACCCTTCCTAATGCCAAGCGATAATCATGGTGCTTATAGATGAATGTAAATTTCATAATCAGCCGTAGTCTGCGGCTGAAAAAATACAAGTATGTAAAGTGTTTTTAAATTATTACTGTTCAGGGATCATAAGACAAAGATTAGTTGTCTAAATCTGTCTCATAAACAAATTAACACAGTGCTGCTTTCGGTTCAAAATATGATTCTTGTCGGAAGGATTAAACCTGTTAAATCCAGCTAGAGTATGCTGTGATCGTGTTTTTTAGCAAAGCTGCAATAATCAGACATTTACAACTAATAAATCGGTACTCTAATTCCTCTGCAATAAGGCTTTGAAATATAATCTGTCATTTCAGATTTATAGAACATACTTTTCATAATTATAATTCTCAAATGCACATTACTGGTTATAATTAAATTCACTTTCAAAAAATCTGAAGCATTTTTTTGGATTATCTGCTCATACTATGTTCTAATGATAAAATTAATGTATAATCTGTTGAATAAATTTGGTTAGTTCTTGGATAGAAAAATATGCTTCACTATCGATCAAGTCCTGGAAACTTAGATAAGAAGAACAAAAATGTGTACTGTATATCTTAAGAGGGCTCTAACAAAGCCAGATCAAACTCATTCATAGGCAAAAAGGAGAACTTTCCTTCCTAAAAGAAAAAATGAAAGGATTTCAACTAATTTTAAAGAAATTAAAAAATATTAAATTATAGCTTGATTAGAAAAGATGTTAAATATTGGCTCTGGTTAGGGTGTAACAATGAATTAAATTATAGACCCATTCAGCTGAAGAATGAATCCCTGTTCGTGGGAACAAGTGTACTTATTTGTGGATCTTGGTTCAGTAAAAGCTGAAGTGTGTCACATACTCAGCTTAATGTTTCTTATTAAGAAAATACCTAAGAACCTGATGTATTTCTTGACATTGCTATCATAACTGCACTATTATTTCACCAAAGCAGAAGCTCAGGCTTTAAAGTTTCAGTTTTAAAGTCAGTGGGTCAGATTCCCCTGCTCCATTGCGGGAGCTGCAAGGATGCTCATCAAATGGCCATCCCCCGTGGTGTGTCCTCCTCCTTCTGGCACTGCCCTGCTGGAGCAGCTGTAAGTGACCAGTGTATATACTCCTTTAGATTTGTGTGTGTTGAATAATGAGAATAATTTCTTCTGTCAAGCCCTTATGTGAGGAGTGTAGAGAAGGTAACAATCTGTCTCCTTGGCTTGGTTGGGGCACTTCAGACCATCAGAGGACCAAAGCACTGGTGGGTTTGGAAGTAGTTTCTTGGAGCCCTACCTCCTATCCCCAGTTGGTTTGTTGTTGCTGTGGGCACCTCTGAATTCCCTTCTGCTGAGGACTTTGAACAGTTGTACCTGCTTTTTTGGCCTGAGCAAGCTGCGTTGCTGCCTGTCGGGCGCTGTACTTGTGGCAGGTACGCGTGCAGTGACAGTACGTGTTTGCTAACAAGCAGGCGGCAGCCAGGAGGAGCCCATATCCTTATGATCTCCACAGGAGCTGAGCATTGCTGTTCTTTGCTGAGACCTGCGATCCCTTACCTCTTGTTTGCCTGAGAATGTGACTTTATGTCATGAGACTTTAAATGGCCATCACATGCCAGCCTCTTCCCTAGAGGTGACAAGGTGGGATAAGCGACCAGGATGCATCCAGAGCCCCTACTGCACTCCCGTGCTCTCGGAGAGACTGTAAGTTATACAATTTGTTTTAATGAAAATGATCTGGTCAGTGTTTTACTTCAGCACATATAGATAGCCAATTACATCAGAACATATGAGGCTATGCAGCTAAACTTTAATGTGCAGATCATCCTACCCTTGGGAAAGCTTGTGCGATGGTCCAAAGGCAATAGGAAGGATGAAACGTGTGCAGTGAAAACAGGTCATTCACATGGGAAAACTGCTGTTGGGCTGGAGGAAGGTAGTATTTGCATTTGACTGCCTTCCCTTCAGTAGGTCTTTAACCCATTTAGCAACTCTTTAACTTTCTGTTTACCCATGCAAATAGTAACATTTCACTTCTGAGTGAAGTAACATCCTTTAGCCTGATTCAGCCTCCCTAACTGAAGGTAGTGAAGGAGTAACTGGGCAAGAGAGGGTTGAATTGTGCCAAATCAACCTGGAAACTGGAAATCTAAGAGGAATAATGATTGAAAAAATACAGGTAACCAGTCCAAGAGGAAGTAAAGAGCCTTTTTCCTGCAAAGAAACCTGAAACTGTAGAAGTGCTTTGGCACAAAGGCAGCTGGATTTGAACAGGGATAGGAGCAGGCTGCCATGTTAGGATTGAATCTTTTGTGGGGTGATTGTACATAAGAGTGAGAAGGCTGAAACAGGATTGATAGCGGTGGGTATCAGGAGAGGTAGGGAGAACCAGATGCTTCTGTGACCCATTATATGAAGACACCATTCTCAAAGATGGCCTATAATGCTGAACAGTTTCCCTAACTACAGGAAATATCAATAGTTTTCTGATTTTGACACGGGAGCAGAAACATCCAGCTGCTGAAGGATAGGCCTTGCCTTAGAGAATTTAATATCTCCACAGCCAAATCGGGCAAAAGGGAAGGTGAGACCAAAGCGCAGAGAAGTAAAGTGACTTGTCCGAAGTGCATGGCAAATTAGCTGTTACACTGAGTTTGTAATAACAGTCTCCTCTCATCCAACCTTGTGTATTGAACAATCCAGCCCTTCTCACGCGCTAATCTTTCTTCAGACTCTGAGAGAGAACAGACAGGAGTCAAGTGCAGTAAATAAATAATTCAGGGGCAATATATAATGATCGATGGAGCATCCCAAATTAATGCATGCTGACCTGCAAGCAAAATTATGTGGCTGAAAATCAAGGTCATTTAGGCACAGCTTCTTCATGTGTTCACTTTACAGTCTTTAGTTTCTAATGACATGCATTAATAAACATTCATTGTGCAGTGTAAGTAAAAGCAAAATCAGTTACTTGAAAATGCTGGAGTATTTAGTCATATTTGATCAAGTGCTAAAGAATGTTTTTCACCAGCCTGAGCAGACCGTTACAGAAGATATCCTTGAGTTGTGCAGGAGAGAAATATTTCCTGTCAGTCTAAGCCTTCTTTGCCAGCTGCGTAGTCAGAGATAGAAATTCAGAAGGACTCCGTCAGAGTGGAGAGGGATGTGAAGAGCTGCTGTTTCTGCTGAATATTCATAAGTCAAATGAGAGCAAATGTACCCAGCTGTGGGTCTGGGTGCTCCCTGGGTGAGCTGGCCTACCTGCAGCTCCACTGCTTGGGAGAACTTCTAGCTGGATGTACATGCGCATCCCAGGTGATGAAAGTTCTTAATTAGCTCTCTAAAAGAAGGAATATTTATCTGTCTCTAATCTGTCCACTTAATTAGGAGGCTGAAATAGGGCCACTAAAATATACTGTTGCCACTACTAAAAAAAGTCATTAACATGCCATTTTTAGAATTAGCTGAAAAGCAGTTATTAAGACGTACAGTCTGATGCTGCTTGGACTATCCATGTCATCCTACCCAGTCTTCAGATGGGGGGAAGCAGGCAGAAACTGTTGCCTTTCCACCTTACACATGGTACAGGTGTAGCAAGCGGGGGAGGTTGGCAGCTTGGCCTTCAATGAGAGAATCGTTATTTCTTGTATTTTATTGACTTTCTGTTTTCAGGATGCAGTAAAATGTAGGGTGATGAATGAGTAACAATCCATGTCCTCTGCTTCATTTTTGAATGTGAAATATTATATAGATGATAAGATCGTTCTTAATATTTATAGCTAAAGATATATGGTAAAGAAGTATGGTGCTTGGATAAGAGTTTTAAATACAGTTAGGCTTTATTCCTAGAGTACAATGCGTCAGGTGAATTTGACAGTCATATCACAAAGATCCCACAGCGAGTTCAGCGTAAGCACTAAATGTCCAGTGTGCAGCCATGGCCCATGACCTGCCGTCTTCTGAGTAGAGTCATAAACTCCTTGAGTTGTCGTTCCTATCAGAAGGGATGAGACTGAGGAAGAAGTGAGGTGTAAGTGATGACTGCAGAATCAAGTGTCTATAAAAAAACAAAAAACATGCATGAAGGTATGAACACTTGGGAATTAGCGTGTATCAGCAGGGGTGATGAAGGATACAACTATATGTTTTATCTGTATATCTGCTTGCTTACTCCAGTCTGTGCAAACAGGGGGTGATTGGTAGGTGAACCAACCCTTGGCTCTTGCCTTACAAATATGCAGTGAGCTCTGCATTGTTAAGTACCCTATGAAAATTATAAAGATGGGATCAAAACCACTCTCATTTGTATCTTGTCTGTGATAGTGCCAGATCTCTCTACTCCCTTTTTGATCACATTCTTCTTGATTTCTTTTTCTCTGGGCATATAACGTATCACGTAGTAGTGCTGAATTCAGTATAAGATCTGTGTTGGTTTTTTCCTTCCAAATTCTGAAAGCCTGCTTTGGCTCCTTGAAAAGACATTGTAAAGATCTTTCTAACATGAAAAATGTATTGGAAATATTATCTTAATAGCACACTTTGTGCTGCTTAATCTGACTTTACAAAAAAAAAAAATCCCAAATCACTGAAGAGCAGCATTTTTCAGAAAGTACAGAACAAATAACTCGCACACATCCTAGGAGCTGGGCAATTGATATACGTTGGCAATGCCTGAGGATGGAGGAGATGCCCATATCTGTCGAAGCAGTCTTTTTTTCCTCAACAACAACAACAATGTAAGCATTCATACTTCAGAAAATGGATTACAGGTGTGCTTCCCCGCTTACCACCCCAAAAACATTTGGTGATGTCTCAAATATATGTAAATATTTTAAATTTACTAATCTGCTTAAAGATACATGGTAACACAATAGAATTTAAAAACAACCACTTATTTCAAGTGACACAACACTGGACAGCCTCCCCGCTAATGTGTACAGGATACTGTGACAAAGATTGTTTAAAGGCATGTCAACAGTTTCACACGTCTACAGGGAAAATGTTCCATGTGCATGTTCACACGGCTGGAAACCTTGCCTGAGTGAAGGAGAGACTTTGGATCTTTGGGAGTGAACATACATGGGTGGCCGCGCCGACCACAGGCTGTGGCTGCCCTGTGGAAAGCACAAGCTTTCCTGCAGGCTGGAGAGAACAAAAGATTTTTACAGTATCTCTTTCTCTTGCACCAAGAACGTAAACAGCACTAACTGGGACTCGCTCCTGTTGCTCGGGGATTTTCTTACTCAGCTCTGATTTGTTTGTTTCTTTCTCTTTTCTTTTACCTTTGTGATTCACCTTAGAAAAACTGAAGATTGTCATTTTAACACTGAAGGACTGCAAGTACATGAAATGAAATGCAGTTCCCACCTTCACCTCTCTTGG
>Ga0181612_167068_pt1 | contig 14707 bp, 9 predicted proteins | sample HoacroProtozoa21_FD_119630 | JGI IMG/M metagenome (GOLD analysis project Ga0181612, IMG submission 119630) | Hoatzin crop microbial communities from Cojedes, Venezuel. Combined Assembly of Gp0051906, Gp0051904, Gp0051908 | reverse complement strand
TAGAAAAGGCAAAGCAGTTCATGCTTTAATTCACCCACACCTTTCCTTTTTTTTTTTTTTGTTTACTCTTTGCTTGCGGGGTTTTATTTCTTTTTCTTAAATATTTGGCAATTAAATGATGCTGACTACCTATTTTTCTGGTGTATGGTAGACATACATATTCCTTGTTGCATGGATTTGTAAAAGAGGAACTTGCAATGATTTTTGCCTGAACGCAACTAGATTTGCTGCTGTACAAATAATATAAATTAAATATTCTTAATTATTTTAGCTCATGCTAGAAAGGATTCAGGACAAAGGGGAGACTGATGCAGTGTGCCTTACAATGGCCCTACTGATTTCTTTACTGGGCTTTCCTCTGCACATGGTCAATTAGAATTGAAAATCCTGTGCTGATTTCATTCGCTGGAATTTTTAAGCAGGTCAGGAAGAAAGATGTTATTGAAAGGAAAAGTCTCATCTAAATAAGAAAAGAACACGTGGCCATCTGGTCTAACTGTACCATGCCGAAAGTCATTTTGGCTCAGCCGTAGTTTGGTCCTTGCAACAGTTTGCCAAAATATCAAACAGAAATCTGTTTACATTAAAAGACTCTGTGCATTTTATCTATAAAAATGCAATGCAGAGCTCTCTTCCTATCTGTAATGCATGAGCTCATTTGACCCTGTTACCTTATTGAGACTGCCTATGTTTCTGGTAGGCTCTCAGGTTACTTCTGCCGTGTAAAGGTGTAAATGAAACAACCAATCTTTTGAAAGTTTTGGAAGTAATCCCGAGCATTTTATTCTTATAACTAAAATTTGCACTTCTGCTTGAAATAGGAAAGGCTCAAACAAGCAGATGCAACAGAGGAACATGGGGCGAAGAGGGCAGAGGAGAGTTTAAAAAAAGAAATTAGAACTTGAAGTTTGTGCAAGTAGCACCACGGAGTTTGCACAACAAATTGGAGGCCATAGGCTAAGAGATGAGCTGTTATCGACATCAATTTTCTTGGGAATAGAGTCATAAATATGCATGGTTTCCATGCTTGCTTTGTTTCAACATCAACTATTTAAAAGTTTAAAGAAGTCAGTGAAAAACACAGGTCAGAAATTTTCATGTTTAGGTAAATAAACTCTTTACATAAAAAGCTAAAACAGATAGCTCCAAATCTCTGATGCCTGGACAACAGCAGCTGGAGAGTAATGTCATATTTGCAAAAACGCTGGGCATCTCTATCTCCTACCTACTTTATTCAGAGCTGCTGAACACCCAGCATTCGCAAAAAACAAGAGACCTTACTGGGAGAAGGGAAGAGTGTTGAACTGAACATGGAGGCAAGGGCTCTGTATTCATATGCTCAAAATTAATTCTTAACTCTTACATGATTAGTCATTCCTTTTGTATTGACAAACAACATATAAATTGCCAGTTGAAATATCACTTCTAATACAAGGTAGTGTGTAAATCCCTTCTAAAGTTTAGAGGAATTGATTTGCATAGGATTTCAGCCTTTAGGAAAAGAATAAATATATGATTGCTTATGGTCATTACCTTAAGAAAATAAAAGTCAGCACTTTAAAATGTAGCTGCAGGCTTTATTTTGAAATAGGTTTATGAAACATAAGAGACAAATTTTATTTTTCGAGCATAATATGCCTGGAAAAGTAGAAAAGAGTTTAGCACTTAATACTAGTGAACTTGTGTACATACATATACATGTCATTTACAAGTACATACTTCTCACATATGACCATTGTGTCAAGTCAGCTTGTATATTTCATATAAGGTATATAAAAGGTTCCTTCAGAAAAGTATTAAATCTGTTGTTTTAAAAAAAAGAAAATCAGGAATACAAATTTTACCGCATTGATCTCAATTATCCTCATTTTTCTGAAATCTCTTTTCTATATCCTGTACCTTGCCTATGACTACATGCAACCTTTTGTTTGTATGTCTTTGCTGCTATTTGGAAAGGAAGGGGTTTTTTAAGACTAAATTTACAGGATATCTATGCTGGATTCCTTTTTTGATAGTGTTTATTAGTAATATTAAAGAAAAAAAAGCTAAAAAAATTCCATAGTATCTGTTAGTGTGACTAAAATATAGTTCAAGTCTTTCCAGGGAGGAAATTAAAGGCAGTGTATGTGTGCTTATGTGCATGTGTGTATAAAAATGTATTTTCTTTTCAGTCTTTTTCACAGAAAGCCCATATTGAAAAGCAAAAATTAATAACCATTTGTATCATACCATCATTTGTACCAGAAGCCAATACAATTCAAAAGAACTTTTAAAAAATAGAACTTCACGGTATACATATAAAAATTAAATAGAAGTAATGCTTTGAATATACTCTTTCCCTGGATGTCTCTGCTGACCCCACCCATAGCCACACCAAACGGAGAGCAACTATTTTGGGGAGTGCTGCATTCCCAAGACCAACTTTCTGGCACGATGACACTGGGCCAGTCGGCGTTTCTCTGGGCTGTGGCAGCCGGGAGGCTGGGGCTTGCAAGGCCAGATAACTAAAACAGTCCCCTGCCACGGTCCCCTCCTCTGGTTTGAAGGCAACCTACTCACAAAGCTTTTCGCTACTGCCTTGTTTAAAACTGCTGCAAAACTGCCTAGGAGATCTCGCTAATCTCTCCAAACCCAAATACGTTCAAGTATTTCAGTTTGACTGCCTTTCAGTTATGAGTCTCTGTACACTAACTATTTACCTTTATGTAGTATATTGTATACCCATACAAAATCTTACACAATATTTGAGAGCTACGCGGCGATTATGTTGGTGACGCATGAACTTAACATAAAACACTGCACTGGCTGTAAAGCTAAAGTTGAAACCACTGTAAAATGGGAAACAGTGGATGCCCCTAGTACGCTGTGTTGGAAAGTGTGTGCACATATATGCATGTTTTGTACAATAATGTGCTTATATATTTACAAAGTTTCTTATTTCATATTTTTTGCAAATCTCAATGAAGATGAAACCAAGCCTGGCCAACATAAGGAGGAAAAGCTTGTGTTTGTATTTAATCTTTCTGCAGCATGGTTCAGACTCCTGTCTGATCTGCGCATAGCAGAGCAAGGGGCTCGCCGTGCATTGCGTGCAGGCTCCTTGATTGTGGAAGGGGGGGGAAAAATAATCTGGCTGGAATCCAGACAGGCGAGCGCAGCGCTCTGTTGATCATTATGTCTAGCCTTCAGGTGTCTCAGCTCACAGTGGGCGGTGGCTGGGGGAGGGGGAGATAAGAGGAGGGCAGACAAAGAATAAAATGGTGTGGGGGGTTGTTTTTTTTCTTTTAATAAAATCCTACGTAAAAAATTCACATCAAATCCTTTTTTAAAAAATGCTTCTTTTAACCTTCCTTTCCCCGCAGTGGGAGCAAGCAAACATCTGTCCAGGAAGATTTATTTAAGCCGTAATTAGTAGCGTCTGGAGTCTTTCAACAATTTCTCCTTATTGCACTTAATTTTTTTTTAAAAGAAGTCTGCTCATCTTTCACTTAGAAACTGTTTTCACTTCATGCTTTATTAGAGATCCAGCCCAGCCAGGACCGAGTCAGCTTTCTATTGTCTTTGCTTTTTCCGTTCTGATCGTAGTTTTCAGAATCTAACTTTTGGTAGAGGAGGAGGGGTGGGAAGGACTGTGCAGGCAGGGGGTGGGGGAGCGATCTTATTAAAACTATTATGAACATGGCGGGGGGGGAGGACAAAAATACAGATCGGTGCTGCTTATTATACAGTCATGCATTCGGGTTAAATTTCTTTTCCGGAGAAGCAGAAGAGGGAAAAAGAAAAAGCTCTGCTTTGTCTGTTGCTTCTGTTTGAGAACTCTCATAAATCTTGCCCAGAAAGCAACTTGGGCTTAAGGAGATCTGGCCAGCAAAGCTCTGGGAGCAATTGCAATGTCTTTTGCTATGGATATTCTCTTCTTTCTGCCCCCTTCGTCCCAGCTGCCCCCTCCACCCCAACCTTCTGACGTTATGCTGCGAAGAGCCCCACACCCTTTCCCACTCCACCAGGACTCTGAGTGAATGCAAGCTGCAATCTAGAGGTAGTTAAAGTTGTTTATCAAAAAGCTTCTAGTCGTGCTGAGTGAGTCTAGATATTATACTAGTTGTGTTTTTTCAGACCAGCCGTAACCCTTTTCTAACACTCTCCCCCGTTGGCTCGCCTCTCCCCCTCCCCCCGTGGAAGGGGTGGGATGGGAACCTTGCTCGACTTCATTGTTCCAAATGTAAGAGCTATTTCCCCCAAAGTGTCTTCGCTGTCTTTCATAGCTAATTATAATAACTGTCAGATGTCTGGAAAGTCTGGGCTGCCCTTGCTGGCGGAGTTAAAGTTTGCCTTTATTTTTTCCCCTTGGGGACAGATCAGGCCTGATTAGACACAGAGTACAAATAAAAGTGAACAACATACATGTGTAGGGCTTTTTGTCTTTGTTTTTCTTTATGAACAAAGCAGTACACTGGCTATGTCAGGAAGCAGTGTGGCATACAGCATGCATGCAGGCGCTGCCTGGGAGGAGAACTCGTTCTATTTTTTTTCCTTTATTGAAGCGTGCAAGAAATATTTCTGAATTTGAATAGTGCTTTCGATACTTGTTCATCTCAGAAGAAACAGTAACCATCCATTTAGCACACATAGCATTTTGACAATTTTAAGATATTTGCTTTTATGGGTGAAAATAAAATAAATAGACCCCATACTCACAGTTTTGTTGTGCTGTGCAGGTCGCTGTCTCCTTCTGCAGAGACAAGGAGGGTCGGAGGATGTCAAGAGTGCAGAATCCCGGTTAAATTCAGGAGAAATGTACAAATGTGCTTCCTGAAGTTGCCTGGAAGTCAGCCACTTGTGCTCACACATCCCATTGCTGCTCTGCACGCTATACTATCTGCAGTTCTGAATTGAACTAAATACTGCCCATGTGAAAGACAGGGGAAACACAGTCATGTGGGACACACAAATCCACTCTATTGGCTCCGAAGGCACAACTTCAGCATTCTTGCATTTCCACCATTGGTTAACAGTTCAAGCTGAAAGAGTCTAGGTCCTCCTAGTCAGTCCGTTTTCCCTTTATGTGTGGAAGAATGACTGTAGGATTTTACAGTGACAGGATTAGTTAAGAAAGGGACTGAAGTCATCCCTTTGACTGAAGCTGGTGGGTGGGGATTGGAAGCTGTGCTTTTCTCAAGTTGACGTTTTTCCTTTTTCTGCCTGCGTTCTGTGTGTCAGGAAATGCTTGCAGTTAACTTGGGCAGCACAGAGAAACTGAAGTGACTTTCATCGGGTTCAGGAACTTAACTTTTAGTGTAACATAGTGTTATAAACTGTACAATGAAACCGTAAGGGAATAGCTCTGTTCTGACCGGCTAAAGTGTGATTATTTTCTCTTTTCAAGATTTTTTTTTTTTTTTAAGCCCAGAAGGGACTATATCAGGATCATCTAATGAGCTTTTGCGTCACAGAAGGCAGACAAATGAATCCAGCAGTTGTAAACCCTAGAGTAATGATTCGAGTGACAACAGAAACTAGATTTCAGAGAACTACTAGATCTCTGGGGAATATCACGATGTGGTCATAACTATTTGGAAATAAACAATGAAATCCATAAAATCTATAGTTGCTGATATTTGGTCATTTTGAGAATAATGAAACTATAAAGATTAAATAGGGGGGGAAGAAAAATGACTATTCCCTATTTTGGTGTTCTGTCATTTGCCTGGTTTAGTTATGCCAGTGTGAGCAGTAATTTGAAACGGTACTCAGTCATGTGTGACATACTTCTCCAATTAACCCTTATTAAAAAGACCTTTCCCAACTCCCGCAGGCATGTTTTCCTAGAATCACAGAAAGTAGAGGTATGACTGATTTGTCAGGGTTTGTGTCTGTCCTCCTGTCTGGGCAGGTTTATTTACTGTTCTATGTTTCTAGGCCTTTGTCTAGTGTACTTCTAAATACTCTCAACACGTGGCTCCTGTTGGTGGACTGTTGAACTTGGGGCCTAATTTAGCAGCTGAACAGTTTAACTATACTTGGAAATTTACCAGAATAGTTATTCTGGAATAGTAAATTAAACATACGCCTGTAGTGTACGCAAGGCCAAGCACAGACAGACTGCACTGCTGGCGTTTATGCTATGTACTATCTCCTATTCAGCAGTTTATGCCTGGCTCTGGGTGTCGGGACACCTCTTTGTTTCTACCAGTCAGGCTTATTCAGACCACCTTAAAACAATGCTTCTTCCTCTTTGGAGTTCACCCTCTTAAGCTATTTATAGACTTTTATCATCACCTCGCTGACCACCCTTGTCATCACTTAGCTGAACACCATAATCCAGGTGTAGCTGCATAAGATACGGGAACATTCCTCCACAGCCTGCAATCTGGTATCGCTGCAGCAGATCAACATGTCTTTGTTCGATACGTGAGCAGGAAAAATATATATTTTTTAAAATGTACTTACACACCTGACAGGATTTCAAAGAAGATGAATACACTCTATGTTCTATTCTGAGTTAAGAAGAAGGCCTTGTAAAGCCCTCTTTTTTTTGTAAGTGCTAAGAAGATGCAGAGATCTCATATTTCTCTTTAGCAGGCTCACTTAAAAATAATGTTTAGTAAGAATATATAAAAGGTGAGGTATGATTTTGTTGTGGGTGTTGTTTTTTTTTTTTTAATCTGCATGAAGAAAGGTAATTGTCTGGTTTGGATAAAATAAAGCTATAGCAGTAGCATCAAAACTTTCTCTCCTCTCTCCAAAAATGTTTTCAGCTTCACTGGGCTTTCCACATCTGGCCTCCAGAACACTGAGGGGAGAGAACTGAAAACCCTGGGAGACATTTTCTTTTTTTCACAGTGCTGGTGGTCTTCATAATTTTGGTTACTTTTTTTTGTTGTTGTTTAATTCAGTTAAAGAGGGAAGAAATACTAATAAAAGAAACCTTACTCCAGAGAGCAGTAAACTCTCTGGTTTTAAGACCAGTACATGGTTTTGTCTTAAATACATCTTTTTCATGAATGTGAGTTTCGGATTTTAAGATGCTTAAAAGCTATTTAAAGAGACGGAATAAACATCTGAATTCATTTAGTATTGTTTAGCTCTTTCCTCTAGCAAATCATGAGTGAATTTCAGGAAAATTTACAAAATCTGGAGCAACAATTATTTACCTGCTCTTTTTGAGCCATGAATCAAAGACTTAGGTGGTACAAGCAGATATTTTGGTGACTTTGAGTATTGCAGAGAACAACTTAATACTTAGCATCACTGTTGTCTACAGAGAGAAGTCAATGCATCTTTACATGTGTTCATGTATTTCAACAGACTTTTTTTTTTCCATATCATCTCCATTTAAAGGAAATCAAAATGAAGACTTAGGCTACATCATGTTCACTCTTATTGAATAACAAACAGGTTCTTTCTCCATTATTGGTTACTAGAGAAGAATGAGACCATCATAAAATTACCACAGGGTGGAAAACAACATTACTTTGCAAATGCTGTCATTGTGATGATGCTTAAGATGTGAGACAAAATGTTGCTGTACAAACAGGGCTGTCAGAGTCTGGAGACCATGCTGTTACTGCTACGTGGTCCTCTGTGACTCCATCCACTGACAGAATGGACTTCTTTTTCTGGTTTTGGGTTAGGTTTGTTTGGGTTTGGGGCTTTTATCCCTGATCTAGCAAAGATTGGTAAAGACAGTTTACTCCTGCCTAATAGAGGTCCCCTTCCTAAGAATTTTCACCATCCCCTGGCCAGGAACTCTAGGAAATAAGAAAGATGACTGAAGTAAGTTAGAAATAGTAGTCACTGAAATAGCTCTTTTTCATTCTTTGGAATTCTTAGAGAGTGTATGATGTGAGGGGGAAAAAGTAGGATGGCCTTGATCCTATCAAACGGGGTGCATTCCTAAACCACGTTACAAAACAGCTAGTGATTTTTCCTTGTGTAAATCTAAGTTCAATGACTATTTGGGGGAGGAGGAGATTTGCCCTTTGGCTTCTTTTTAGCAATGTGTGCTACATTTAGCAAGGCAAAAGTCAAAGTGTCCGATAAATTTCTTTCAGAAATGCTCAGAATAAAGGCACTTATGCAGTTTGTGTCTTGATGTGTTGTATTATATAAATGGGTACTTCTGAAAGCATTTTAATGGTTTCCTTAGAAAATCAAATGCAATTGTATTGTGTACATGATGTCGATTTCATGTTGCCCAGCACTTTTAAGCCTTTCCATCTTTCTTTCTGTGGAAAATAACTGAACTCTACTGTGCGTAGACTGCATATTTGCTTGCAACTTTGCCAGAGAATTCTTGCTGTTCTATACACCTTTGCTTTTTATAATTCAACAGTAGGTGGTATCTGCTAAATTTTAAATCTTGTATTAGTCACTGCTCGTAAAATCCCTCAATGTTGGTAATGCAGAAGAAAAGAAGAAATTTGTCAAAAAATCCAGGAGATACTGGAGAAACAGGAAAAAGGCAGAGAAGAAACAAAGTCTTTGAAAAACTTTGAGAGCAGGCAAGTGGACAAAGGGCACCCAAAAGCCATTTCATGGAGAGGAATTATTGGAGCCTGGAAACATGCACATTGCTTCCAGTGTGTGCGTATATCTGGAACTGGTTTTATACCCTCGTTGAGAACAGCCGTAAGCTAGCACGAGGAGTTTTTCAAAAGCATCTGGTATAGGAGGGCTGTGAAGGAAGGTTTGTTCTCATCTTCTGCACCAGGAGGGATGAAACTTGCTGAAATGTGGTCTAAACCAGTCATCTTTGCTGTACGTGAACCAGCTGGCCGGGTTGCAGAATCTACCTTTTACATAAAGAAAAATCACCATCAAAGCTGTTAATATCATAACTGATTTTGCAGGGCTTTTTTGGATTTATGTTTTGTTTTGTTTGTGTTTTTTTTCCAATCAAGTCTTTTCTCATTCCTCTGTCTCCTATACCTGTTGATGCAGGTAAAGTGAAGGAACCCCATGAGATACTGGGAAGATTTTCAGCAGGCAGAGAGGAAGCTGGTATCCCATAACTAGTGAAAGTCAGAAGAACTTATTCCTGTTTTCTCTGCAGGCCTGCAGATACTGGATACTTGAACAGTTTTTATACCACATCTGCATATTCCAGAAAGTCTGACAATTTCTTTAAATTATGGGGTTTTTTTTTCCCTGTGTAATTTCCACATTTTTTGTTGAATCCTCCCATTTCTATCTCTTCTCTTTGGTCACATGTTCCCATAACTCCTTTCAGTATAAACAAATTATTTTTCCTAAAATACACTGGCCCCGTTTTCACAAAAAAAAATCAAGGACTTTCTAGGGGCAGTCTGACTTGGTGACGGTAACAGGTGTTTTTCCCTCAGACTAGTCTTGCCAGGCTATGTAGCTTTTCTGATTTCAGTGAAGTTCTTTCATCCCTATTTAACCCACAGTAAAATATAAACACATATATTTTATGAATTATCTAAACTGCCATTTCCTTGCAGAAGTCTGCAACTATCATTTTGTATTCTAATCTTCTTCTGTAAGATGTTCTGTTGGTTTCAAAATCTGAAATGTATAAAAATTTTGTGCAATCCAGTATTTAGTGAAGAATGATAGTATTTAGCAGTTTGAGTTTCAAATGTAGAAGTCTTTTGATGTAAAAGTCATACATGGTCTAATTTTGAAATTTTTTAATTGAATATATCATTCCCTGGAATAAATTATCTCGCTTTTCACAAACAAAATAGATGAGTGTTTAAGTGTTTCACACAATATGTAGCAAAATTAAATGAAGCATTCCCTCCATTGTCCCACCTCTACAGAACAGTCTGCAACAGAAGTGCAGTATTATTAGTGAGATTAAAGTGTCTCAAGGAAACAAGTCATTAGTAGTTGCAAATTCTTTTTCAATAAAAATGTATTAAAGTTAAAACATACCACAGCTTTTTTCAAAGTAATGTATTTTTTGGGGGACCAATATAATATATCTTGGAGATAATTTTTCTTCTTTTTCAATAATTTTGATCTAAAGGGATCTTTCATTTTTGTGTTCATTAATCTTGTCTGATATCTCAGTCTTTTAGAGATTAGGACAGCAGGTAGTTTACCCCATTTCTGTTCCAGTTTTGGGTGGTCCTACACCAAGACAGTTTCAAAAGGATTTATTTTTTTTTAAACCATCTGCCCTCCTCATTTTACTCCTTAATGAAATAATTTATTTTGTTCTTTTCTTAAGGGAAGTAAATACTGCATAAAAGCAATACAAATACCATAGTTTTCCTTGCAAGAAGCCAGACCTGTGACTTTAAGAATGTGCATTTTTCCTCTGGTAGCTTATGAAAATTTAAATTAAAATGATTTAATAATTTAAGCAGCATAGTTTAGTGACTGAATGTTGAAGAACAGAGGAGTTTGAAATTGCTAGCAAAACACTAGATGTTTCAAAGAATATAGTTCCATATTGCCTTCAGGCACTGATCCTTGCTAGGTGCATGCAGGGTAGAGATGCTTTCAGAAACAGACTATTATATAGTTGAATAGAACTGCTACTCTAGTAATGACATTTTATCTTTAATTATACTTTGTATTCTATATTCTCTATTGATTAATTAATTTCTTATACACTAAAGACCAAAGAATTCCTTTACCAAGAGGATTTTGATCTTGGTTAAAGAACAAGGTATAGGCAGAAGGGACGAAAGCGAGGGAGCAGAGGGGGGAAGTCAATGCAAACTGCACTTGTTCAAATAATTGCAGTCACCAAAGTATGTTCACATATTTGTCTGATCCTTGTAGGGGAATAAAATCATACCCTGAGCCCTCCTAAATGTCCTTCTACTTTAAGTAATCTCTATTGTGTTGTTTTGTTTTTTTTTAATAGAGCCATTATGATGGTATCTAAATATCTTATTGCTGTGTCCCTTGCTCTGTTTCTTTTGTTTCTTCCCGCTGTTTAATTATGGACCTAGCTTCTGACATATCACAATCTAAACCGGAGGTTTCTTGCTTGAGGGACCTTGACTGAGATCCTGACCTTAGTGAAATCAAGGAGAAGAGTGGGTTTCAGTGTCCTAAGTGGCACCAGGATTTCACCCCTGCCTTTATTCAGGACACCTCTTCACAAAGGGAACAAGTAAGAATGAAGTGCTTGAGTATTAAGCCAATTATGTCTTTTAATTAGGACATGTATAGAGAATGCTTAAACTGAAGAAAGGGTGAAATCTGCTGAATAAATTATTCGCAGTAAATAGTCCACCCAGCTCTAGTTCTGACAGAGATAAAGCTGCAGTGGCATCAAAGTGTCTGCTCTTACAGGGTGTTACTCTGACACAGATGTCAAACGACAAATCAACATGAGGTGAGCAGATGAGTCTTATTCCCTGCCTTGCGCAGCTGGAGAGATCACTAAGGGTGGTCAAATAGGCTCCAACGATAATCTTAGAGCATCCTTTAGCTGTAAAAGATAAATAAAACTGGCCAGGAGGTAACTTCTGTAATTCCTTAAATCTGCTTTGCAGATCTTACAAAGGATACACTACAAATAGCTTGGGAGCTTTTTACCACAGAATGGAGAGAGGGAGGGGAATCTGTAAGACCTTGTGACTATTTCATCTAAGACTGAGAAGAGACTTGAAAATTTAAAACAGTTTTTCTGCTAGTGAAACGTGTGTTGCTAAAAAGGAGTTTAGCTGTGGTTCATTTTGTCAGTACTGGATTTACCTCCATATTCTTTGCTGGTCTCTGATGAGATACACGAGACTAGGTAACAGTGATGGAAATTTCTGAAGATGTTACAAACAAATAGTGATTCAAACCCTGTTCTGGGGACAGTCCTGACCGTTCATGTTTTTGCAAAATGCCATGGAAAATCATAGTTTCCTTTCAGCTTCTGTTGCTTCTGTTACCTTGTGTAATTCCTGTACCACCTGCTGAGTAACTCTATCTTCTTAGCCCATTTTCCATAAAATTGAGTGCTTAATCAGGGAAAACCAAAACCATTGGACAAAAGGCCATTTAAATGCTTCTCAGGACAGGCATGTAGGAAAGGGCCTCATTCATAATATTCATCATTCATGTGGGAATTTGGTAGAACTATTTAAGTGTATGCTGTAAAAACAGTCCTGTCTACGTGCAGAACCTGACGTGGCAGCTGGGTGACATGGAGTCAGGCAGCAGTATCTCCAGCTTTGTAGGCACAGAGAGGAAATTTCAGAATTCAAATTGGCTGCCTCTCTAGCCATCAAGCTGTCATTCATGTATTTTAAATGGCATAAAACTGATAAAGGCTAATTTTGGCTTAAATACTCTTTACAGCACAAGATTTCACTTTGGATAATAAGACACTGTTATAACAAAATCGATTCTTTCATATTTTTCTCAAAAAAAAAAAAAAAGATGAGTACTTTTTCCTGCTCTTTGTCCCTCCTTCTGTGAGATGGCACTACCTTTACAGTCTTTGTCCTGAATGTAACATTTGAAGCCATAATTTAATATCAGTGTACTTTTGTATCAGATTTTTGGCATCTTTTTAATGCTTTTCTGAAACTCTTTGCAAAGAACTTGAAACACAGTTTACAGTCCTTTGACATAGTGATAATCCTTATTTCGCAGTGTTGCATTATCACAGAGTAAAGATGATAATGTATACTATATCTTGGCTAAACTTCTGTAGTATTTTAATTCCATTATACAAAAATTTCTATAAATTACTAACTTTCACAAAAGTAGAATTCTACTGAAAATTAATTTTATCATACTGTTAAAAACTGTATGTCATAGACAAACAATTCCTGTAGAAATATGTGCTTGTTCCTTTGAGAGAGGTGAATAGATAAACTGTCCAAGGTACAGGGAAATAGAGCATGGATAATGTGGGCTTGAGATATTCTGTTGCTTAAGTGATGCATTAAATCAATATTCTGCAAAGCTTTTTCTTGTTAAGTTATTTACTTGGCTGCTGTCACAATTCACCATTTAGGTCATCCTCTCTTTAAAAAAATATTTTTTCTTGTGGCCTATTTTAACTTTATCTAAACACTTCATTTCCGCAAGTAATTAAAATTCTTCAAATGCTAAAATTATAGTACTGTTTTAATGCCTGATTTACACTGAAATTCCTTATTTGGTTAATAGTAAAAGGAAAGAATTGACTTTCAACTCAATTTATCTCCATGAAAATCTATGAATTACAAATGAATTACAGAAAGACTAAAAAGTGATGTTAATAATTTAATAAAAAGACGAAATTCTTTAACAAAGTTCTGAAAAGAGAATACTGAAAAGAAAGACGAGTGTTGTGTCTTCAGCTATTTTCATTTTAATATATATGTACATAAATGGAATCTCAGAAGTTCCTTCTTCTCAACAGTCAAAATAAAAATTCAAAAATAATTATGGAGATAATCAGTGTCTTTTTGTAATGGGAGCCAAAGATGTGAACTCAGTAACGACATAAGGGTACCTCAGGGAAACCTTGTTCTCCCAGCATCCAAATGGCTGAGTAAAAGCTGCAGAACTTCAGGACCCTGGAGGCATTTCGTTTGTCAAAAAAACAGGCATATCCTGGATCATGAATCACTGTTGTGCTAAGATTCTACTGAGCTTTAGATAACAAAATCGTTTTAAAACATTGCAATTTATACAACTATTTTTCCTTTAATCAAGATTCAAAAGGGTAGAATCACTCACTTCCCTTTGTAAACTGGTCTATCATCTACACAGTGCTGTCTGTGAGATACCGTTTACGTAACATGTAATTAATCACAGTGTCTACACAGGTGTGTGCTAAGTCTGCACTTCAGTTTTAGATGGTTTTGTAATTTTTTGAGAATTTTTGGAGGAATTATAATTATGAGTCACAGCCACAGACTGGTGCTGGTATTTTTTTCTTTCTAAGTTGTTTCTTTTAATTTTAACCTACACTAAGAAACAGTGTTTCCAAAGTGAAATTCCTCATCCTTGTTAGGGTGTTTTAGAAATATGGGTGTTCAAATAGTAATGAAAACATTCAAATAAATGCAGGGTGTTTGGGTGAAAGAGCCTGCAAAGATTGGGATTAATTATTTAAGAAAGCAGAAGAATTTAAATGGGTCATGAGGAAAAAAAATCGCAAAGTACTGCAGCTTGTAGAGGAGAGAGACTGGGAAAGCCTGTCTTCTGTGTCTCTCTCACAAGGGATGAGAGAGGTCTTCAATCTAATCTGAAGAGAAAAAAATCAAATTCTTTTGTTAGGAGGGAAGTACTTTTTCACACAATATGTGTGATAAAATCGTGTAGCACACTGGAAAGATTACTAAGGCTAGACCTGTTTCTTAATTACTGTGTGGATATGGACTGTTTTGATGCCCTTCCATGTTTTCCTTTGTTCATATTCTCTCCCAGCCCCATCAAGTTCTACTAATCTGTTCCTGTGATGCTTTATCTCATGCGCCTTTTCCGGTTTGTGGGAACTGAATGCAAAACAAAACATCTACTGTCTTGCTATCTACTTTTCTTCAAATTGCAGAGTCTTTTTAAGAAAATACACAGATAGGGAAGTGTAGTTATATTTCACCAGTACTCTGAAAGATTGTTACAATGTCATTTAGAAAATAACCACAATTCACTGACATGCTCTGAAAAAATAAAGTGGAACTTGTTAATGTTGCTTAGATAAGAACATTTTTGACACATTTTTTCCCTAAAGAAAGCTATATTTTTTATTATTAATATCAGGTGAAAAGAGAAACAAAATTATTCTTTA
>Ga0181612_147671_pt1 | contig 14707 bp, 6 predicted proteins | sample HoacroProtozoa21_FD_119630 | JGI IMG/M metagenome (GOLD analysis project Ga0181612, IMG submission 119630) | Hoatzin crop microbial communities from Cojedes, Venezuel. Combined Assembly of Gp0051906, Gp0051904, Gp0051908 | reverse complement strand
TTCCAAACCCCAGTGCCAAGGTCAGGGACACCTTCCACCAGACCAGGTTGCTCAAAGCCCCATCCAGCCTGGCCTTGAACACTTCCAGGGAGTGGAAACAAATCCAGATACAATAATGTAAACTGAAGTAGTATTTCAATGAAAACTACTACAGGCTGGCTGAGAAAAGAGAATACTAGGAATTCACTCAGCTAAACTCTCTCAGCTAAGTAACTGGAGGATATAATATTAACTGCTACAATGAGCACTGATTATACATCAGTGCCTTAGAATTCTAAGAAAAGGGATTAAATCTTCTCTGATTTCACAGCTCCTATTGAAGAAGTGGAAACACAAAAATGTTTGTGTTACTAAGGCTGTGATGTTTACTCAGAGAAAAGTACCTTTGCGACACTCGTGTCATTTGGAATATATCCTTAGTAAAAGGATTGTAGCTGTAGTGCTTGCATTTTGCTGCTTGGAAGGCTGTTCTGTTGTATTCTGAAAAAAGGCAGAGGAGTTTGAAGGATTCTAAACAAAATGGGTCACTTGTATTCCTGCTGCAACCTCTTTGTCAATGGATAATGAATTATGTCAACAATGAGTTTTGCCTGACTGAAGATGAAGCTGACCTTTTTTCAAATAACCACAAATGGGCAAAAGAGGTTATCTTCATAATTTTCTACCTGAATGGTAAGTATGATACTTCAATTATCATTCTAAATATTTAATTGTAAGACAGCTCTTGATGTCTTAAACTTCCTGTTGCTATCGTGCCAATGTGTTTCTGCCAGGTGTATTTGGAGAAGACAGTTCTCCTTTTGGCTAAACTATTTCCACTGACATCTATTTCTCAGCTTTTTTTCTGTATTAGGGTGTTTTCAACTATCAGGAGTATTGTACACAGTAATTATGAAAAATTATGTGTCTCAGCCAGGTTGGGGAACGTAGTATGGCTTCCTACAATGGCTCCAGGGTAACAGGAAAATGACAAATTTTTCTCTGTCTACTGTTCCTGGCTGTGAAACATGGTAGTCTGAAGACTTCGGATATTTGCAACTTTAATTATCTTTGGAGTTGTACCAAATAATTAAATAATAGAATACGGTTAAAACTGAGACCATGGAATATTTTGTGTTAGTCCATGCAGCTGAAATTCCTCTGAAGTGTGTTTCAGAATAGCAAATTATCCCACTGTACTTTTTTTAGTTTGAAGTGCTTGAAATGTATCTGCAAGCATTTAGCAGTTATGAGAGCTGGCTTTGGGGACACTGGCTTTGTTCCTGGAAAAAGGACTGTATTATTCAGAAGGTTGCCTGCAAAATATGGGTATTTTAATGATGGCCAAAATTTTAGTTCAGTAAAGATGAAATATTGTTGCTGGTTTTCTGCTACCCTCTGTATGTTATTTGATAGGCAAAAAATACAGTGTTCATGTGTATAACTGGCTGTCCGAGCTCTCATTACTGGAAAACATTTTTCACACTTCAGGTAGAGAAGTGCCTGCTTGGATGAACTGTAGAAACTAAATTACTTCTGTGCTGGAGCTGAAGTTTCTGGGTCAAGTTCAAAATATGTTGATAAATCTAAATGATTCAATTGTTCCTTGGAGAAGAACGCAATTCTTCATAGCTAGTTTGCCAGTCTTTTACTAGTCTTTATCAGAGGGTTCTAGTCACTTGGACAACTGTTTTCCTCCTTTAACGTTAAAGACAATGAATACTGACTACAATGAGAGTGAATTCATTGTTGTCTTAGGATATTAAATAGTTAGAAGGGAAAATGTAATCACATTTTGCTTCTGTAGAAATGATTGCATTGACAAGCACACTTAAGTTCAGGAAAAAGTGATTATGAAAGTCAGTACTGGTCAGGAGAGCAGCCAACGCTTTCCTCTCAACCGTTTCCTTTGACAAGGGGAGAGTACCGGTGGACTTTTCTCAGCTCCTTCCTTCCTACCTACTGGCACCTCTCTTCTTTTTTTGTGAAATCGGTTATTATGTAGGAAGGTTCAGAAAATATCAGTGCAGTGTGATGTTAGCTGAAATGGCTTCGTGTTCAATTTTATTTTTAATTTTTCCAACTTCGCCCTCACTTGTTTGACTTAAAACCAACTGTCATATTTAAAAGACTTTCCTTCATTTTGCTCGACTGGTCCCAGTTTAAATGATGTCAGTTAAGCCAGAGAACCGGAATGTCTGTCCTTTACAATGTCCTGTATTTTGGCCTTGATTAGTGGTGCTGCTTATACTGTCAATTATTAGTAGATACTGCTGCTGCTCTGCTCTTGGATCGCTTCAGCCCTTCATTCTGCCATGCCTGGTGAATAATGATGATAGGGGGAGCAAGGTCTGCTTTGTTCAAGGATTGTAGGCCACTTCACATGCATTACTTCTTCAGCAATGCTCTCCCATATTTATGAATGTGAAGCCTGATTCAAAAGTAGTGTAATGTCAGACGAATACAAATCCAGAAAGTACAATGGGGTTTAGAGCAGGCCTTTGTATCGTGTTCTCCAAGGCAAAAAATAATAGTAGCTTTTTAGCTGTATCCAATGACGCTTTTCATGCTGCAGGACTGGAAGGAAGGAATGGACTGTGCCTTCCAGTTTTACTCGGCAGCCTACTGAGTTCATTCAGTGATCCATGAAGAGGGGATATTGGTCAATAAACCGTGTCAGAAAGAGGGATAAAAACCAGGGAGCTAAATCTTAATTACCATTGGATTTAGGGTTAGGCATGGTGAGAATTAAGTTTCTGGCCCGTGCTTTGCACTTCAGACATTTGTCTGAGATAATTCTTGTGAGTGTGTTTCTAATTTAAAAGAGGGGAAGTAAAAAAGTCGCTGGTATACTAGTAGCCAACCACAGCAACGAGCTTACTTGTCCTCAGAGGGAGAAATTTGGCCCATGTCTGACCTGCAAGCTTGCAAATTCTTGCTGGCTGCCAGCCTGCCTCGCCTCTGAGGCTGCAGCGAGGACAGCCGGTGTTCAGCCCGGGGTGGAGCCCTACCACGTGTGGGGCAGGAACTGGGTCTGTGCAGATCTGCTGAAGAAACACAGCAGATGCCACCTCGGTATCCTACTGATGATTTTCAGGGTCTCATCATGTATCACGTACGCATAGTCTGGTAGGTGAACAATCACATCCATTGAAAATAATCATAACGCCTCCTTTTCTCCCAACATTTAGGTAAAGACTAAGCTTAAATCTTTAAATGTATTTGTATTATTGTATGCCTTTTTCCATTATACATTTGGACACCACTATATAAGATCAGATATTTAGCCTCTCTTTTGGGCATTTTTACTTATCATTAAAACTAGTTCATTCTAAAATTGCCCAAACCTGATTATCCAACTTGGCTCTACATTGTGCTGTAACAATTTGGCCTTCGTAATTACATGAGATCTTTAAACCAGAGATTATTAAATGTAAAAGTTGATATTTAAGTGTGTGTACCGAGAGAGCAGGAAGTACAGAAGGTAAATTGATATTTAAATGGGTGTGTTTGTGTAGAGGGAGCACGAAGCACAGAAGGTAAAAGAACTGGAAACTGTTCAGACGCTTGCTTATGCTTTCTGTTTCCTCTCTACTGCGTTAATGCTTCCAACTACCAAGAAAGCTAATGTTGGCTTAATGTAAATTAAAATACATTTGTGTCCTAGTTCAGTAGTAGAATTAGTATGGGTGAAATAAGAGTGAAGAATAAAGTGTATGTTTAGGCAATGGCTTTAGCCAAAGGCTTAGAGACCTTAAATAAGCCTCCATTTAATCCTCTTCATTGTCAATTTGTATACAGATTTCTCTTGTAAAGATGGCTGAGCTAAATACTTCCTAATGTCTTTTCTCATTGTTTCAGATCTTCACTGCAAGTGCATCATTTTGTTGGCTTTATGCAAGCAATATGCATTTTTTTTTTCCTCCATTGTGGGAACTGACTGAACCACAGAGCCTTTTGACCCTGCAGGTTTTGTTAGGTAGAGTCAACTCAGTTTTTGTGTCAGGTAAATGAAACCATTTGCTTTTTCATTGTCACTCCTACTCATAATCCTTTTTAGAAAATTGCAGTGATGCTTATTCTTTATTTACTTTCAGAGTCTTATATACAATATGAAACTGCTATTTAATACTGTAAGTCTAATGGGAAATAAGGTAAAGATTTGGAAAAAAGTCATAGGAAGAGTCATACTGAAAAGTATCGATGGCAAAGTGTCCTGTTTGCAACAATAAAAAAAAGACAAAGCCCACAGCCAGCCTGCAATGCACCTGGGTTATTGAGCAAAGATCCCCTCTCTCTCCAGCTGGTTCAGACTTCTTCCAGAATTTTGTCTGTTCGTCTTCTGTGTGGCTGTTACTGAGCAACAATAAGCGCATACAGTTTTTGCTGGTGTTTTTTTCCTTTATTGCTTCCTTTGTCTTGACTATCACCGGATATGTGAGAAGAAAACAATCTAAAAGCAGGGTATCTATAACAGAAGAATATCTTTCTAATTTGTTTTTCAATTTTCAGTTTGAAGTAGAAAACCATTAAAAATTTGAGTGTCCATAGTTTATAATTATAGGAATAAATAATTCACAAGTATCCATAGTTTACAGTCTCTAGGAATATATAAGAAAACACAAAGAGATTAAAAATCTGAAAAATTCGATAGATTTCACAAATATTTTTGGATCTTGTTCAGTTAGTACGTTTGATAGTTGCTTTCTGCATTGTAGTCTATTTTTCCTTTAAAAAAGACTGGTTTTGGCAGATGTTAAATTTTATTGCTTAAAAAAATCAGCATTCATGATAGACTATTATGTAAGTGACTATTCCAAAGACATTGCTCAAGCTGGTAAAGAAAAATTGCTTTGCAAATTAAAAATTAAATACATTTTTATTTGCCGCTTCAAAATAGCGTATCTCAACCTGTGCCCTGTTTTACGTGTGCCAAGGTTGCATCAGGAATGAGGCAATTAATATTGTGATAGAATGCAATTTAAATTTGGATTTGAATGAGCATTGGGAAAGAACATACAAAAATACAACGTGTGTTTCAAAGAAACCTCGCAAACCTAGTCCCATTAAACTGCACTTGCACTAACGGATCACTTCTGAAAGACTTCCCATGAAGTGTGTGTTTGTGTGCTGCATTTTTTTGTCTCCTGCCAACGCTTGTGTATATACTTAATACACTACTAATAGCTGTTTTGACTGTTTCTACAGCGTATACTCATGCAGCACGCTACAGCTATTTGTATTCCAGTTATGCTAACATGCTGACAACACTAGGAATGTTCAGGATTACTAGAGACTGAAATATTATGAGCCAGTTGCTTTTGTTCCATGGTCACCCAGTCGAAAGGCTATTGTAATCTGAATTATTGTCATAAACTAGAAGGAAATTGTGTATCTATCAGGTTCAAAGCAAAACTGAGAAACCAGAATCTTGATAGAGCAACTGTGGATTTTTTTTTTTTTTTTTTCAGTAAACCATCAATTTTTGCTTAAGAACAAATAGGATTATCTGTAGGAAAACAGTATATAAGCCACCTGCCTGCCCTCCCCCCTTGTGTGGGAATTTCAGCATTAAAAGATGTAGTGCAATTTCAGAGACTGCAGAGAAAAAACTAGCACCACAGCTGATTTGTGGGATCTATATGTTTGAAGTTTGGCCAATTGACAGAATTAAGAACATAATTGTTAATAACTATATGTGAAGAATAAACATTAAACATTAAGAATAATTATTTGCAAAAAGCCAAGAGGTTATGACCTGGCATAATGTACTGTCATTGAGAAAGGGAAAAATTTAGGCTGAACATCAAGAAAAGTTTCCTGACAGGAAGTTTGTTAGACAGCAGAACTGAATCTCACGCGAAGAGATGGGAACCCACTAGGTTCAGACTTTTAAAAGAGAGAAAAATGTCAGGAAAATGTACTCTAGGGAACGATGTACAGCAATTGCACAATTTGATTTAACCTAATATGGCTCTTTCATTCCCACCTTCCATAATTCCACGGTTCATTAGCCAGCACCCTCTTTCCTCTGCACTCTGGTACCTCCAGGACAACTTTTGGGCAATTTGTAGACACATTTCTTGCAAATCACATGTAGCTCTTGTTCTGTGGCAAAATACTGTCCAGCAACCCTTCCTCATGAGGCCATTTGTCTACCCGGACTGCTGCTGTTTCTGTGGTTTTTCTTTTATAAGGCTCTGAGAAAGGTGGAAATACTTTCAGTCCCATGAATACTGGTTACAAACAGGTTTTTTTCTTTCTCAAAACAGGGAAATTCAGCCCTAATTAGAAGAATCCTCAAATATACTGAGTGGGGCTTTTAGAAGAAAAAAGTCATGTGTTCTTTCTGCTTTCAGGCATTTTAAGACCTAAGCTGTTTAGCAGATGACTTGTTTAATGAGAATGTGAAACAAAAGAAAAAGACGCAGAACCTCTGTTGCAAAATTCTAAAAACAGGGACACTAACTGTTAGAAAAGCTGCATTTTAAAAGAAGTTTTTATGAGTCCCTTGCTCAAAGATGTGTTGCCAGCAGAATTCATCAGCTCAAAGCCCATTCAACTTTGAGACTCTTGTTCACTCATTTTATAACGACAGTTAATTTTCAGCCTTGCCCGAGGTGTCAGGGCTGTCAGCTGTGTGAAGGAGGATTAGCAGGCAAGTCAGAAAGAACATTCTCCCCAGTGTGTCTCGTGTGTTGTCAGTGGCTTTTCAGCAGAGCTCCCTCCCGTACAGCTGCTGCGTGACATCATGGTGTGCGCTAGAAATCCCTGCAGACTCGCGCTGGGTGATTTGCTGGGAAATTGTTTAATCCAGCCTGGCGTCAGCTTTGCACTTTTAACTATTTTGTTGCTTTAAAGACTAGCAAATATTTGTTTAGAAATAAGAAATATTTATTTAGTAGATGCAAAAACTTGTGAGGAATGGGCTATGTAACATTTTTCCAAGCTACTCTATCGATGGGCTATTTTATGTACTCTTACTGGTCAGTAATAAACTAGTGCTTCATTGTGGAATTTAAGGAAAGGTGGAATTCAAAGAACACGGTTCTTTACTACATGTTTTATTCTTCTCGTCTGGAATGGGTACATTCGGATAATACAAGGCTTTCTGCCTACAGAGAGATCAGAACAAGGGTTACTCACCTCTAACCTCAGTCACATCTATTTATTAAAGTGCTCTGTTCACAGGTTACCTTGAGAACTGGCTGAGGACTGGGGCTAACTTTCTGGCTTTTTCCCTGTGCCTGTGAAGGTTGGTCGGTTTGTTACAACAAAGTATTTCTTTCCTGATCTGTAACTGAGACAGCCAACAAATGGGAGTCACAATGTCAATGTTGTAGAAAATCACAGTTTAAAAACAACAGGCTCAACAAATTCCTTCATCTCTCCTAATCAATATTAAGATTAAAGTGTCAGATAAAATCCTTTGGGTAGTTTGTTGTAGCTGTAATTAAAGACAAACATATAAGGGTATCTTCTACTTTCAGGTTTTTCTCATGGCTCTTTACAGCTACAATTAAGAGAAACAAGTTGCTTACTAGAAATTAATTGTTATAGCTGTCAAACAAAATTACCTTTTCTATACTGTGAATATGTTAGCCATTTCAAGAACAGAGCATCTTGTAGAAATTGGAATGCTCTGTGGGCTGAATTATCTATAAATATTGTTACCTTTTTTAATTCCCCTGTTAAAACATTAGTATAAACTGTAACTTTTCTTTAAAGGCAAATTGATAATCCTAATCATGTGCTAATTCTAATTGTTATCTACCTCCATAGTATAATGCTAAATAAGAACATACCTGCTTAGTAATACATATATCGAGATGTGAAAATAATTATGTTGCCCAAATAGAAGGGCAAAATTATTCCTCTTTTTTTTTCTGCACTTACTATTGATTCGCACCACTGAAATAAATATGTATGTTGAATCGATCCACCTGATGACTTAGAAGTTTTGTGCTAGTTTTTAAGGTCTCTCTTAGATTTTGATTGTAGAGTTGAAGTTGCAAACTGCTGTAATGACGCTGCAAACGCCCTACCTTTGGGGTGTAGCTACAAGGCGGGGGGGAGGAAAGGTGTTCCTGCAGGTAGTGACAATACAAATGGGAAGGACGCAAAGGCCCCTGTGGGAAATACAAGGACAAAAATAGAGCTCTCATCATGACTGTGAGCCATATTTTAACCATGGCATCCCTGTGGAAACCCAGGAGTATGAGTCTTCCCTCATGACCTTTTTCCCTATTTTTCATAATTCCTGTTTTGTGAGAAAGAGTAGACAATCTAAACCTTTGGCCCCATGCTTTACAATGCCCCTGAGACATTCATTAATGGTCCAGAAATTATTTGTGTGTGTCGTGTCTTATTGGTTAAACATCGCTTATTTATGCCTTCATGCTTCTTTCTAGGGTTTGAGAAATTAATGTTAACAGGCAAGGGAATGCTCAATATAAGATTAATTTGGAAAAATCAGCTTCAACGCGAACTTATACAGAGCTGGCTAGTGGAAGTCTCTCTTCACTAGAACTCTTCTCCTTTTAAATGTTATTTCTTCAGCCAACTGGATTAATTTTTTGAAATTATTTTAAAATTACTGTTTTCTCCCACCCGTAATTGGTAAAGGACCCACCAGCGATGTCTACTTCTGTTTTTCTCCTCCCTGTATGGAAAAAGATTTGTATTTTGTAATTGGAGGCGGGAGCACAAGGGTTTAATGATCAGGCGTTTTGCAGTGGCTCTGATGCTGCTCGTCCTGAGTTCTCATCTGGAGATGAGACATTAACCACCCACTGCCCCCTGCAACTCACTGATAAGGGACCAGGCACACACATTTAAAACTAACTTTCCACCCTAATGCAGGTGCTTGTAAGCACTGCTCACTCTCAGTATTACATTACATTATCATATATGTATATAGTATTAATTTTAGTAGAGGACACTAGGAAGAATGCTTCTATTTTGGACTGGAACCAATTGATTCATGTGCATTTGCTCCATTTGGAAAAACAGATAGTTTGATTAGAGTCTGTAAGCTGCGTGCTGCGGCATCACTAGATCCGGACAGGGAGCTGTTGTATTTTCTTCCGAACTTTTTAAAAACTTACGAAGAAATTTTTTTCCTTTATTGCTTTTACCAAACATTACACTGGTGCAGTTGCACTTCTTGGGGCAGTGCAGTTGTAAAGTTACACAGTGGGGTTTGTCCGCTCTTTGAATGTCAGTAGAGATTTTTTTAAATCTCTGTTTTTAATGAAAATGTTCCCCATATCAGCTCTACCAGAGGTGAATTAGCTCCCAAGTGTTCTTTTTAAGCCTGTTGGTTTGCCCCTGTCTTTTTCTTTCAAGAAACCAGACTAACTTTTCCTAAAACCTGTGAACACGAAAATAGTTTTCCTTCCCCCACACTACAAAAATAGAAAGCATGGAGTTGCAATAAGCAAAGATTCAGATTTAACTAAAATTTTGAAGTGTTCTGCCGAACTGGACCTTTAATACACCATCCAGATTTAGCTGTTCCATTTTTTTAAGAAAGATTTGTTTCATCATTTTGTTCCTAATCTTGTTTGTTTGCTTCAGTAATTTCCTCTTTGAAGGTATGTTACTTTTCACAGTAAATATTAAAGTTATTAATGGATCTTTGTCATTCTGAACCATTTCTGCAACAAGGTGCTTTGATTTAACTTACTGGTTGCTAATGATTTGACCCATTGACTTAGTGTTTTAATTACCTACCATTGAATTTTAAATTAATTTTAATCAAATTTTTAAAACTAATTTTAATGTAATTGTAAATTATTCTACTGATCAATTTTTGAGACAGGATATTTCCCCCCCAATGTCTTTTAACATTGCCTTATTTAGTCACAGCTCTTTTAAAAATATGTATGTGTTTCTGTGTGCATATATGAGCGTGTGATGGTGTTAAGTGTGATTTTAAATTAGTTTAGTCACTGTTACTGATTTTAGTGCTCCAGTAGGAAGGACAGTTGATTTGTGTATTGTCTTCACAGCATTTTTGTAACCCAGCACAGGATTTGTTTTGAAATTTCTTGTTGACATGAACATATGTGCAAAGCATGAGCCGAAGCAGTGGTTGGGATTTCCATCTAAGGTGAAGCAGCAAGCAGCACTTGACGCCAGTGGCTCGTGTCCCTGGGACAGTGCTTAGTCTCATGCAAGAGGCCAGGCCCCTTTTGAGTGACGAAAGAGTTACTTTTGAAGAAAGCTTAATAGATTAACTTCACTGTCTACTTATTTCACTGCTGACTATTTTTTGACTAGCCTGCAAGTCACTGAAGCTAGTTATGCTTTCCATTCCATCTATACCATGTATATTTGCAAGATCCCCTTCTTAGACTTTTAGGAAAGTATTAAGTTTTCAGTTAAAATTTTAGTCATCTGAAGTCTCAGATGATGAACTTCAAGTGTGCGCATAGTATGTGTTTGTTCACATTTATGTAACGTTCTCTTTTTGTCCTATCCTTCTGTTTTAGTGCTCCTACCCAGCTTGCTGAGTTTGTATCTGCTTCTGGCCACCAGCTATTCACGAGCTCCCCAGTTTAAAGCAAGTCTTTAAATCCTTCCAGTCCCTTTCTCCACCAAGGTATTCACCTTGGAAAATGGAAAACAGAGAAAGCCCTCACTAGGGATTTCATTATTTCTTTCAATGCTATGTGGAGGGTGCACAGAAACTGCAGAGCAATGTAAAAACAAATCAATGGAGGAGAAAAACAGTCTCCTCTTGCTGCTCATTGGTGTGGATTTAATTTTGTGGCGATTTTTCCTTTACAATGTCGATGAGACATAAATTATCAGGAGTTATAAATGGAAAATCTCTTATCTAATGTCTGCAGAGAACAGCCTGCAGGATGAAGTTCTCTTTTGTTTAAAAAACTTGTTTTTGTTTTGTGCCTGTTCCTTTTGTTTTCATGGAAGGATCAATTTTGGTATGTAGAAAACAAAGGTTTTGCCCTCCTGAATCATGTTATTGGCCTGTTTATTGGCAGTATTTGGGAATACATGCTTTAAAGCAGATCAGCAGAATCTCTAATCAAACTCTTAGGAAAAAAAACCCTAAGTTTAGAATACGTTCACAAAAGTAATAATAATTTGTTTTAAACAAGAGCCCTTCTGAACAACAGCTCCTCTTGTAGGAGAATCTGCAGGACTGTTACATACCTGAATAAACTGCCTTTGGATTTTATCGAAAGAGACTTCAAGGTGTTTGTCAAAATCTTGGTTTTTCATGCCCAGTTACTCTGAATGCGATAGTGCAAACTGCTGGACATGTCATGCAGTCCGCATACCCTTGAGCTAGTAATTACATGTGTAGTTCGTTTAGCAATTGTTTTGAATTAAAAAGAAACCCAAAACTCAAACATCAAAACAAAAACCCCACAACTTTACAAACTGCAAAAATGAGAAACTGGGTACAAGTCTTACATCTGCAATACTTATTTGAGACAGAGGTGGTCAGGTAAGTTGTTAGTACCCTGTTAACCTGCGTGTCGCTGAGTGGTGATGGTGGAAGAATGAAAAATTTTGCTTCCTTTTCAAATCAATGTCAAAATGCTTACAGCTGGCTGTTGGATGTGGGTAAAAATTTTTAGTCTAAATAAATTATGAAGTTGTTTTTGTCAGCCACCTTATTGCTACAAGTATACACTTGCTTTGCTGCTAAAAAACCATAATGTGCTGTTCTCTTGGGTAGGTTGACTTAATGGGAAAAAGGCATAGAAGGGACAAAGAAAAGACCTAAAATTTTTGAGTTACTGGGAAGAGGACAAGGTCAATCCTTAGGTTGGCATTAGTTCCATGCTTTGGTCTCTTCCTGTCAACAACAGGCATCATTTTGAAGTCCCAGTTTAGTGTCAATGATGGGATATGAGCTAGCATGTGTTGTACCTTACTGTTTTTCCTTTTTACTTTCTGGTTCCTTTCTCTGGGAGATGAGGAAAGCTGGGGAGAGGAGGTGGAAGCAGGCTGAAAAGTATCATTCACCACACTCGTATTAAACCCCCTTTAAACAATGACTAGCGCCTGTTCTGGTTCCTGCTGCAGCTTCACAGAGTGCCAAAAGGCTCCTACTGATTGATGAGTTTGAGTCTGGCCTTCAGAGGAGTCCGATGCACAGGGACAAGCTGGCGCAGTGTGCTCCCACCGCGGCAGGAATAAGCGGCAAGAACCAGATCACTGCCTGCCGGACAGAGGTGAGTGACACCGTGTTTTGCCTGGCTGGGTTTAACTTAAGTTTTCCCAGAACTATGAAGTCTGTTATTAATGTTTTGTGTTAAAAAAACCCTGAAATTTCAAGACGTGCATTTTAATTATGCTCGCTGTAGCACAGAACAATACTCTGCTTGAAGTCACAAACATGAAAGCTCCCATAAACGTGTAGAAAAAGCCTTCCAACGGAAAGCTTAGCATGCTGACGTTCTTGCCACATCTGAGACTATCCAAATGGAAATTCAGCAATGAAAATCCTGGGCCAAAACTGAATTGATACTGAATGACTACCATACAGTCAGTTGGCAGCTCAGCTGAGTAAAAGTTCGCCAAGTACCGCAATGTTTCATCCAGTAATATCAATGAAAAAACAACCAGTTATTACTGTAATCATCTCTTCCAGAAAGCATGAAAGTACTGAGATGCATTAAAGCCACGTATTGGTTCTTCTGAGTCCATCATCTTCTGCTTACACTGAATAGTCTGGTTAAGTAACTGTTCCTTTGCTTAGACTTTGCCCAGTTTATAACAGGACTGGTTCCATGATTAGACTCCCCCATGCTTGTGGTAACTCAAATAGGTTTTAAGTATCTCTTAAAGCTTAACAGGTAGCAAAATATGGTCATATTTCTTATTTTTTTTCCTTATAAATTGGATCTTTCATTCCGCTTTAACTGTATCATCCATCCTCATTTCAGTAATCCTCTCTGTGCTGTTTTTCGCTTCCTCCAATTTATTTTTACAAACCCTTTCCTTTAAATTTCTCTAGAATTTATAATATTAATACTGATCCTGTTGATTGGCCATAATCAATTGTTTCCCAGTAAAAGTTTCCTGATGGAATATGTACAGTTGCATTTTTCAGTTGTATCATTTGTTAAGAATAGAATATTCTCATATTTTGTGATAGTGTCTTGTCTCTGAATAAAAATAGCAAGAATCCATTATTATTCTGAATCAACGCTGCAAAAATCTGATGTACTCAGAAACATTTCAGGAAAGTTCAAATGTTGAATTCATGAACAAGTGAAGCAGAACATTGCTGATGTGTAAAAAGATGTTGCTAAGATGATGATTATAAACTAGTTTATGAAGATGTATATGGGGTCCCTCCACCTCTACTCTGATATTGGTGGAACAAACATCCATTCTTGTCCGCAAGTTTGTGTTCACTAGAATTTTAGAGAATACCAGAAGAAATTACCATTGAGGAATAAATGTATATTTTTTCTTTAAAAAATCCCAGAATTTATATTTAATTCATTATTTACATTAATGTCTCTACTTGGCAACTTTTCAGTAGGACTGGCAAAATTTAATGGTTTATTACTTTCTATCCAGAGAGCACCATGTTCTCAGATAAATTTGAGTTCATTTTCTGCCAAACAGTATGTTTTCTGTAATTGTTTTGTTTTGCAAAAGTCTTGACTGATTCACATGTCCATATTGATCCGTTGGCACTAGTAAGTTGAGCTCATTAAATCTCAGAAGTCTTCTCAGAAAGTCAGTTGGTGATAGGGTGTTGATTAAATTTGTTAACTGTAGAAGGAAATTGAGTCAGCTTTGGGTTATGCAAGCTACAGCTGAGCTTATAGATTTCGTTTTCGTTCTGTTTCACCCTGTAGGAAAAGATAATGTCTCTGTTTCCTGCCTCACAGTAGATGTGGTTACCAAACATTCATGTTTCCAGACAGGCATCTCAAGCAGTCAAAATGAATGTCTCAAATAAAAGATATATATATGTATAAGATTTTTCTTTTGCTTGTGTATGACTGAACTTTTTTTTTTGCTATGGCTGTTTTTGTGTCAATGTTTTCCCTGGCTTATAAGTGTAAGAGGGAAAAGAAACAGTATATGCCACGGGAAACAGATATCACCTTCTTGTATTAGCATATATCAACTATTTTTTGTTACTGGCTTCTAAATGTCTTTTTGTTACTTCTCAGTATGCTGTTCTGTCTAGTCCTGGGAACATGTGCCTTCATACGTACTGTCATAATCTTTGATAATGCCAGTTATTTCTCTACCAATAACACCATGACATGATTTTTTTTGTTACATGGGAAATCCAAATGACCTGCTGACTTGGTATATGTTGCAAAATGATGGGAGGCATGTAACTGTCGCAGACAAATTCTAAAATGATAATTCGCGTAGATAAGAAAGCTAGTACTCTTATTCTGACAAACTATGCACAAATAAGAATACATAATACTTCAGTGTGCTTGTATTTTTCCTTATCACTTTTAAAAGGTAACGAAGGCTTTTCTTTTTATTTATGTGAAAGAAGTTCTTTATAGATGGTAGCAGAGGAAAGATTATCACAGCATCACAGAAGGTCGGGGTTGAAAGGGACCTGTGGGGATCATCTAGTCCAACCCCTCTGCCGAAGCAGGGTCACCTAGAGCAGTCTGCACAGGACCTCGTCCTAATGGGTTTTGAGTATCACCAGAGAAGGACACTCCACAACCGCTCTGGGAAACCTGTTCCAGTGCTGTGT
>Ga0181612_145028_pt1 | contig 14707 bp, 6 predicted proteins | sample HoacroProtozoa21_FD_119630 | JGI IMG/M metagenome (GOLD analysis project Ga0181612, IMG submission 119630) | Hoatzin crop microbial communities from Cojedes, Venezuel. Combined Assembly of Gp0051906, Gp0051904, Gp0051908 | reverse complement strand
GTCTCCTGTGAGGAAAAGCGGCGGGGGTTGAAGCGCGTCTTTTCGGGCTGTAAAAGCGGTTTCGTGAGGCGAGACCTTCACCCGCGAGCGGCTGCGGGAGGCGCGCAGGCTCGGTTAGTGACCAGAAGGCGAAAGCGCCGAGCCCCGACGCCTCGGCTGGCTCCGAGCGACGGCAGCGGACGAAAATTCCGATGAACGCCTGAAACCGAGCGCGTCCCGCCCAGCCTCGGAGGGCGATGGCTCGCAGGGCAGCTCCGCATCCCGGCACCGCAGAGGGGTGTCTCAGAGCCGCAGCGGCACGCGGTGAACTGGAAACGCGAACCCCCCTGGCTCTGCCTTGCGTGAGGTACGATCTTCGCCGAATCAGTAGCTAATTCATCTTCACACTTCATTTGTTTTAACACCCCAGAGAAAACTGGACCTGATGATTCCAAAGCATTTTTAATGTTTCCTTACCCTCTTCTAAAGGACAGAGTTCTACCACTATGAAGTCTCGAAGCACAGAGAAACCGAACCTCATCAGTTGTAACACTTAGCTCTATTTAATGTTAATCATTAGTTACTGCTATTAGTTATGACCCCATTTAAGCAGAATTCTACCGTAAGATTTTTCAAGTTAACTTGCCATTTTTTACCATTGTATGTTCATCCTATCTCATCGCTTGATCAAGAGATGCACAACAACTCGTGTTTGAAGTAAACACTTAGAAGTACCTGGTAAAACACACCCGAGACCAAACCGACAACTTTTCCATTTTTGCTGTCAGAATAGGTCAGTCCTGCAACAGCACTGTGGGAAGCATCTTTGTGGCTTTTTAATTCTTTGCGAGCTCAGACTGTATAGCATACTTCTTATGCATACACAGCTGTACGTATTGGAATAAAATGACGTAGCCTTCCATGAAAGCACAGAAAGGCTGGCACTGCTCTTGCAGAGGAACAGCCCCGCTAGAACAGATCGAGTCTATTCACCACGACAGAAGAATTTTTACTCTTCCTTAATTTTGAGCCGAATTCTTTTCCTGTCTCCTTTTAGCACTTCCACATCACATACCTTTACAATACGGTATCATAAACAAACTAAACCTTGCAAAAAAAAAAAAAAAGCAGATTAAGCAGCCAAGGTCCACCTTATCTGGAAGAGACGTTTCAGGCATCCGAAGGAGGTAACTGCAGCGATACCACTACACATGGCAGATGCAAGTTGTACAGAAACAGTCATAGAAGCTGTAGTTTGGGTGGCAGAAAAAAGCAGGCGAGTGGGAGTGGAGAGTGTAAGATAGAGTAGGCAAATGAGTAAATGATAAAGTGATTTACATTAATCAAAACCAGACAGGAATTCTAGAAATGTGAATAAGCTAAATGAAACAGATAACCAAAGGCAAATTAAAACCAATACCAAGTGTAAACGAATAAGCATCAACAAGAAAAATGTACTTGAAAATACTGTTTTCGTGACAGAGCATTCTAATTTAGGTTTGTCATTTCAGGAGGAATGAAATGAAGCTTTTATCAAAATCAGTTTGGTTTTTGTTTGCTTTTTTGTTTGTTTTTTAAAATCAATGCCATTCCCTCAGCCAACAGAAAGCCCAAAAGAACAGAACCATGAAAAACAGAGATGTATTTTTCTTTAAGTCTGTCTTCTCAGAAATACTTCTTACTCCGTCCAAAAGGGTAACTACAGAACTAAGCAAAGTTCAGGGGAGAGTTGCTGAGATGATGAGGTTATGAAAACACTATTACACAAAGGTTAAGAAGTTGCAATTGTTTTCCATAGAGAAGAGACAAATGTTACCGAAATCATGCAAGGCAAAAGCACAGTGAGAACAACCTCATGTTCCATAAACAGATATTGTAAGATTCCTGTAAGACAGAAAATCGGCTGAATTCAAAGCACACAAAGAAGGATCCTATAAGGAATATGATGATAGCAGCAGTATTTTTCACATCCATACAACGTAGTTAGCATTATTATTTTTAATTGCATAGCCAAAGCCTGAACAACTGAAAATAGTAAATTTTCTGTCCCTACTAGAAGCCCTACAATACAAGGGCCACTCTTTTCTCTGTTTACACAAAACCAAAAGAATTGGTCTTGCCCGCAGTTGCGTTTGTAACACTGACACAAGACGGAGCTGCTTGCGAGACTCCTTTTCCTGAACACAGAAACAAGATACAGAAGTACATAAGCCTCGGGTCTGGCCCAAGAGATTTTTCTTACGTTCCTAATAAATCTCAAAATATTCAGAAAGGTTGTTGTATTTAATTGCTTTTTCTGTGAAACTTAAGTAAGTTTACACCTAATCTTCAAAGCGTAAATCAAAGCATTTAAAGATTGATAGAAGGGAGAGAGAAAGTCACACTATTAACTTCTTTTGGGGAGGGGAACACTTCAACAGTTTCTTCTTGTAAACCAGTTTCTCTGTGGGCAGCCAGAGAAAGAAAACAGATCTACAGAAATCTGGATGTGGTGTAATTAACTGATTATTTTCTTCCAAACTGGATGATGAGAGTAAAACTAAAAGACTACATAAATGATCTGAACAACAACAAAAATAAATTTAAAACAATTTAGAAACAAATGCAAAGAAATGCTGCACTGGACTGACTGAGCCCTGTGCAAGTCACGAGGTGTTCAACCACCCTCCAGAAGCGGGGCGAGAACCACAAACATTTCTGACAGGACAGAGAGGAGTCTTTTCAAGATTCAGAGTCATCTTCACATGTCTAGCAATACATAAAGGACAGCACAGACTGGTCGGAGATTACTTTTTTTTCTTTAAGGAGATGTCAAAATAGCAATACCAAAATCCTTTTGACGCTGGGAACAAGAAAAAACATCAATGAAAAGCAATTTACATCTACTACAAATAGAAGCGAATGTTAAGGCAGAAAGATGTCACTTACTTCTACATTTTCACATGGGTCATACATAGTCACCACTCTAAATGTCAGTCCCTCAGGGAAAAACAGAACAGAACACGAGGAATATGGTTCCCTTCCACAGATATTCAGAATACCAACACAGAGCCACTGAAATACCAAGATCAGGAGCAGAAGACTGAAGATGAGTCTCGGCAGTCAGAAGGACCGCTACAGGCGGTGCGTTAGAGACCAGCCAGCCAGCACGCCTGTGATCAGAAAGCCACTGATGCTGAGAGACAGTAATTACTGACAGATGTCCAACAGGCAGAGGACTAAACCTCTCCCCTGAGGACCCAGGTTCTTCAGAGCTCATCTCCTGCTCTACCACAGTTTATTTTGCTAATTGAATTGGTCTGTTGTTATTTTGAGATGATGCTCTTCTATTTGCATGTCATGCTCAGAAAAAGAACGATGCAACAGACTATATTCAAATCAGCAAATAAACACTCCCCCTCGTGACTAGGATCTGGAGTTTCTTACCCATGTTCCTGAGTGTCGTGTACTACACAGCATTTTGTGAGGCAGCCCTGTTGCCAACAGGAACTGCCTGTTTGGATCATGACAGCACTGAACCGAAGAAGAATGTGAAACAATTCACTTACAATTTTTACAGTTGCTTCAGTTAGCAACATACTCTTTTCAGTTAGCAACATACTCTTTTCAGTTAGCAACATACTCTTCATCGGTTGTTATTAAAGAACTGAGTAAGATGCAAAGATAGGTCAAGGAAAAATGAACACGTTGCTCAGGAAAAAAAAAATAGAAGAGAAAAGCCTTCTCAGCAGTAGTCATGGAAAGCTAACACAAACAGAAGCATTTACATACATGTAACATATATACACACAATAATAAATACTATGAAAATACATTTAAAGCTTTTCTGACTATAGCACTAGAGAAAAAACTGTAGCACGCATCAGCTACATAGCACAGCATACACCGCAGCATCAGCTAAGGGACTTTTTGGTCTTACCATAAGCTGGTTATGCAACCTGAAACTTGCTGAGTACAAAAGCTTTGCAGTTTACTACTGAATATACAAGATGCTAATATAGCAACCATAAAACCTGAATATGGTGAAAAAAAAATCTAGCCATTTTCTATCAGGATCCTAAGATATAAACAAAACTAAAAACCGTGAGTAGAAGTAGAGTTCAAATATTCGTAGGCTGCAGCTAAAGTATACGTATTTCCCTTTCCCCTGATGGCACAAACTTCAAGTTGAAATCAGTTAACTTTCACACATAACCAATAACTTTTCTAATTCAAAATATTTTTGCAAAACACTTCTCCCCATAAGAATATTAAATTTTAGAACTTGACTGTAAATAGAACTGCTACACAAATCCTGCACTGCCGACTGCTTGCATTTCCTGGGGGCTGGTCAGTGCTGGAAGAGGACTTGAACAGTTCAGCTAACACAAAGCCAGCAGCTCCATGGTTTCACTAGTGTCTTGGCAGGCTCCATGGTTTCAACTGAATTTTTAGCTTCCTTCTAATCAGTTTCAAGGGACTACTTGTATTTTCCACCCATCACATCCCTAACAGCATTTTCATTCAAGTTGCCTTTATTTTCCTTAATAAAGCTTTTTTTATTTGCTCCCTAGAAAACACTTGGTAAGAAGCTGTCTGCAGGAATCAAATCGATTACTGACGTAAGCACAATTATGCCAACTGACCTGTGACAAGTAACTCCATGCACTTCCCTTGTCATATACTGTCACGGAGCTCTCCAGTAATGAATTTATTTGCAAGTTTGGGGTCAGTGATGGTCCTCCCATCTCATCGACCTTTGGGTGGGTTTTTTTTGTGTTGTACCTCCTCTAGCTTTAAATAGAAATGTTGATCAATAGAAAAGCATCTTTTTTTCATTTCAAAAGGGGGAGCTTTGGCCCACTCTCAGGTTGGACAAGCTTTGAAGGCAGCATTATGAATTTAGTTTGCGTTAGTATGACGATACCCAAGTACTGCACTTACTTTAATAGCCCCTGTACAACCAAAGCACATTTCTGTAATGTCATGTGATGTATACATTCTCATTCTTTCATTTCTCCCCTATTTTGATTAAACAAAAATGCAAACAAATACATATAAGAATGTTCTTCCTATAATTAACACCAGCAGCAGTCTTCAGTTACTTCTAGAGATAACATTTTCCATTCACAGCTTTTCAACTTTTTCTGAAAATCAGACATCTGTGATTCTGTCCATCTTTATACAAACCTAAAAATGTAAATACAGCAGAAAATCTCACTCCATTAATTTTCTTCCTTTGTAAGAAAAGACTGAAAGGCTATTATTTCCAATATAAGAGTTACAATAATTCCTAAGCCAGAGTTTTAGTACACAAGAGGGGAAGAAAAACATGTACCATGATAGAGATGCATACAGTGTACTATTCATCACCCAGAAACTGTAACCGAATAAAACAAGATTAGAATGGAGATAAGCAGGAGAGGAGAAAGAATCACTGGACATCCAAAACAGGAACACATTTTTATCTATTTTTTTTTCCCCCCAATTCCCGATACAGAATTTTAAATAGAAAACTTACCCGCTTTAAAAACTCATGGTTTCACTACATCATTAAATGCATTAACACTGCATTGCATTTTAGAACCCAACTTTGCCATTTTACACAACAAAAAAGATCTGATATAAAAAAGTAATCAGAATTTGAAATAACTGAATTTAAAACATCTACTAATCATCCTCACAAACTTTTATTTCCCCTCCTCATTCCAGTTTGTTGGGGTTTTTCTAGGAAGGGATGAGGCAAAGTGGGCAAATAAAGGAAAAAGCTCTTAACAGCAGCATTCTGGAAGCTCATAATTTAAGTTATCCTATTTCTAATGCTCAATAGGTTTTTTACTTTGTCACTGAAAGTAGACATTATTTGCCTAAAATCCCGGAATAATTTGACATAATAGTTTAAGTAACTGGATCAGCTTTTATTCTCAACGCTTTTATGAATGACTACAAGGTTAAGAGGTGTTTCACATCACAGATGAGTACGTAGCCGGCAGTTCAGTGGCAAGCTTTCAATAGCAGTGTCATTTCCTGCGCTCGCCGCTACTTCCCATCCTCACGGCACCTCCCGTGGTGCCAGCAGATGTTTGTGTGGCTAAGCGACAAACCAGATTAAGGAAATGACAGGAATGAAAAAAAATGACACCACCATTCTGAGGGCGAGTATTTGTAGCCAGATGAGTTCCCGTCTCCAGGTTTACCACACGGACTCGCACGCAGCGCGCGCTCTCAGAGGGAGAGGCCATGGCGAGACCAGAATGAAGGCCCGGGCAGGGACGGGGAGCACAGCGGCTGCGTCAGCGGTGCTGCTGAACGCCAGTCCCGGCCTCCCCCTACAAACACCCATCAGACTATACATCAGAAATAGTTACGCAAATCTTTATCTTATGACCAGATTTTTAAAAAATGCTGATTTAGGACTACTTTAGATACAGGTAGACAACAGCTACATGAATTACAGAACAGTTACATTTTCTACACGTACTTAAACGCACACCTGACTGCTACCTCCACAGCTCTCTTAATGTACATCAAAGTTCACAACCAAAGTGCAATCTGTCGAGGTATTTGTGCTCAAATTGTGTCCAGGCTCACAGCTGGCAGACCACACTAACATACTGATGAGAAATTTCAGGATGTTAAAAGACTAAAAACATTTTCACCTACGAGAATCATCTACTGCAACTGGTACTTTCAGCTGCCTTTTTGGAAAAGACAAGACAAATCATTGGGATATATCAGATATGTTGCACTCTATTATCCACAAGTAGTTTTATCTAATTTGGGATTAAAAACAGTGCGAGAAGTATCAGTCACCCCTTTTTTATTTTTCTAGATACCCTAGGCAGTCTATAGATAAAACTACACTGAATACTGCATGGAAAGCAAGACTGCAAACACCACCGAGTGGTAGAGTGATTTTGATCTCTTACATGCACATTAATTTTACATTTATACACAAGAAGTACAGAAGAAAGTCTTGCTTTATGACCTAAATAAGGTAGCAAAGATATAAGACTTCTCACATTTATCAGCTCTATCTGATCTCAGAAGCGTCCAATTTATCTGTTGAATCCTCAGCTTCATGAAAACACAGTCCTCACTACCCAGAACTCTGACTCCTGCAGTGGTGAGGAATCTCTCTGGAATTACAAAGGGATGAAATATTAATAGCTTCTGCTGAGACATCAGAAAAGAGAGGAAGCAGGCTTGTATCGGCACAGGTAACCACTCAAACCACAAAATACATTCAGGTTCACCATTCCTCTCTAACCCACATTACATTTACACATCTCAAACTGAAACTCCACTACTCCTACCTTCGGAATTCCTCCTTTGATGAGTTTTCCCTTCTGCCATCCACTGGTTGGTATTTTCAGCAGTGACTCATGAGAATGTGCTTAACATGATGCACTGTCGAAACTCGTTTGGGGTGCCTTGACTTAGAAGCCCAACAGACATGTCACTAACAGCAGACACAGGACATGAACATCTCTTGAAAAAGTAATGACAAGTATCCTCACATTTATGATAGCATTTTATACTATTAAATCAGACGCGATCGTGCCTTATAAAAGTTACACTTGGAATTTACTCCTATTTTACCACAAATAAAAAAGAGGAAAGGGAAGCACCTTGAAAAAGATGATCTACTAGGCATGAAGAATTCAGAATAAAACCAGATTCCTGCATCCCTGTTACACTCTTAAATCATGTGTCTATTGGAATAGCAATGTAAACAATTTTTACAGATTTAGTTCTGACCTTTGAACATATTCAAGTTCATCAATTCCCACAGAATTTGCAGAAAAGCTTACTCAGCTGTTCTGACAAAAGCATAGCCGTTGCTCCTGTCACATTCTTGGCAGAAGCAAGAACCATGTTTCAGAGTCATTACCATTCACTATTCTGCAAAATTTACTGGACAATATTCATGACAAGATCCTGCTCTACAGAAGTCAGATATTCAAAAGTACATGTTGATATAACAACCCAAAATATATCATCCATGGATATTATAACATTACAAAAGGAAATTTTAAAGTCTACTTTTCTCTTGACTTTTCTTCAGCGTGAAGTGCTAGTCTAGTGGGAGGGTTTGGGGGAAACATGGTATGCGCTGAACTGTACTATACTGAAGTACTGTGCACCAGAATAATCATTATACCAGTAATTTTATGCAGCGAGAGCACCTCAAAACATCACACGTTTGCACTATTAGTTTACTTCCACAAGTCGTTAAAGAATAAAATATTTGTTAGAGTGCATTTATAAAGGCACAAGAACGAGGCTGAACAGGCTGACAAGACGGTGCTCCAACGCCACAGAAGGGCAGAGCTCCTTACTGAAAGGGGCTACTGCAGTTGCAGATTCTTCTGCTGATCTTGTAGGCTCTGGAGGAAAATGTAACTGATTACAGAAGGCTGAGTCCTCTTCCCTTTTCGCTGTGATGACATGGACAACAACAAAAATTCAGAGCGCGCTGAAAGACACTTCACGGAGAACTAGTGTCACTAGTCATGCTTCTGTGAGCCAGACTGAGTCACTTCTATGAATGACTGCTTGGCAGTCAAAGAAAAATTTGAAACGTACAGAGCAAAGAGAATGTAGAAAGACATGGGAAGTGGCCTTTTCATTTTGAGAAAGCTTCAACAAATTATCTTCTCTGACTCAAAAAAAAAGCCATCTTTGCAACATTTGGCAAAAGATACATTGTTAATAAGGTAACATTGAATTTTTATACTTCAAGAGAAGAATATTTAAGAGCAGCAGTTTCTTACAGCATGTGAAGTAGCTCATTTTAAAAACTGAATGTTGAGTGTAATGGTCTAATTAGGGGAATTTCTCCATAGAGAGAGGCTGTTCTAACGTAAGTTAATGGGAAAACCCAGCTGGCTTGAACACTGTAAAATCAAGACCTAAACACTTATGAAAGTGTGCGGTTAAAGAAAAAAAACCCAATCAGAAGACTGTGATCTGTCCTTCTGACAAACATGTACTGAATACAGCCATACTAATTTCACCGTTTCTCCGTTAAAAACGTCCCAGGATTACTCATACTTAGTAACTACAAAACAAATTCAGAACTGCCAACGCTATTCTGTTGAACTTCAGTTATTGAAAGTACTCCACACTTCTTTCATCTTTGTTAAGAAAATAATTAAGAGGCAGCATTTATCAGCTTAAGTAGTATCAAAAGCCAAAGGAAGAGATCAAATTATTCAGTAATGAAACATATTTAGATGAACAACACACTGTCTGATCTTGATTACTCATTGTTTAGATGGCACGAACACCATGCACTATACAGCCCAGCGTTTTTACCCATGATTTTTAAGTGCAAAACCACCTTCCAGTATGGGGGGTATGTTAAATTCATTCCCCAAGAAAAAGCATTCCAAGAAACGCAGTCAGGACGGAAGCGTGCTTGGTGCTGCAACTGTTACTGGAATGTTGGTTTTATTTTAGCCCTTTGAGTTTTAAATATGGGAGGAACTTTTTCATTAACACGACCTACAGAAAAATTAATAAATTCTGAGTAAACTTGAGCAATACTTCTTAGCATTTTGGCTTGTTGTTTCTTGTTGCCCTTCTGAGAACCATGTACAGACTCTCACAGTGAAATAATCCGCTCCACGCACTTTATTAATGCTAACGTAACACAACAGAACTTTAGGTAATGAAGTTTAATGTGCTGTTCAACAGGTAACACAGAATTCCATACTACAACTTACAGTAATTGTTTATAGTTCACAATACCCCTCACAGCAAAATCAAAATGGACCAAAAACCGCCCCAGTATTGTTAGGCAAGAGCTTGATTTTCTTCTTGCTGGTCACCCTGAAAAGTAACACAATGATAATAGTTACAATGTGACATGCAAACACCTAAATACCATATGTTTGCGTTGCTTCACAAAGTATGTCTAGGCAAGTACTTTCCCTTAATATAACCTTCTAACTTTGAAATAATGGAAAATATTTTACAATAACTCCATTTGTGCTTTTATATGGGCAACGTATGTGATCAGATCAACTTCTTACGTTTTTCTCGTGTATATATAGGTTTCACTAGTGAAATACAGATAAACATTTAGCATTACAATTAAGTAAATTATTTAATTAAGTGTCTTAGACTAACCACGAAATTTTCTGCAAGGAAAAGCAGCGTTACGCATTCACTTTCAAGTTACCTTAGTGAAATAACCCCAGATAGTGGTTTGTTGGGGGGGAAGGTAGGGGGGTTTATTTTTTTCCATTAAAAACAAACTGTGAGCACTAAAGACCAAAACTAATACATGCAGAGTCTTTTAGTTCAATTAAGAATTGTTATTTTATACTTTGGCAAGACTTAGAGAGTCTGAATGCAGACTAGTCAAAACTCAGCAATGAAAAATCAGTTTGTTGGCAGAACACAGGAAGCTGTCCTACTAAGTACATTATTTTATCTTTTTTTTTTTTCTTTTAAATGGAATTTTAGTGTTACTTTCCTGCTTGCTAAGAAACTCCCCAGCTGTTCACACTGGTGTCACGGTAAGTCTTCAGCATTAACAGCTTGCTGGACATTTCCTCGAGACTGTTTATTTTCTTTCCAAGTGAGGGAATTATACTTTACAACTGCCTTGTCTGGACAGTAATCGTCCAACTCTTCAGACAACCGATTAGTTAAGATAAAGAGAAGTTCTGCAACACAGACTCTTGCAAGATCCCATGATTGTGAGAGACGTTATGCAGCAAAAATAGTTATAAAAGGAGCTGCCACTACCATTTTAGGAGAGACAGGAACTGAAGCTGAAGTCTACCTTCAAAATAGGGGCTTCCCAGCTAACGATTTAGTAATGACTGACACCAACTCATCCTACCAGTTTCAGTCTTCCTCACCAAACTGCTGTGACACTTTTGAGTATTTATTTTATATCCATATTCTGTTTCATTTCTTAGTCAATCAAGGTAAAAAAAAAAAAGATACATTCCATAATCAAATCCCAGGAAATTCAGTTCTATCATGACAATGTGTCTCATTAAAGGTAAAGGAGTTTTTGAATCTCTATCACTCAAAGGCTGCAGAAATAAGAGAATCTCAAATCCCCCAAAGCTTCCTCGAAAAACCCTATCCAACTACTTTGACTCATCAGTTTTCAACCTTAACGCCAGAGTAAATAACATTAAAGAAAAAACAGTAAATCATTTATTATCTGCTCTGACAGTTTTGCAATTGTTACATGTAAACCAGAAAAGTAATTTGAATCTAGTTCATTCGTACTCTAAATGCTAAAGTTGGAAGTCAACAACAGAAGCAGCATTAGAGAAGAACTCAATGTATTCAGGAACCTAACCGGACACGGTTCAGTAACGCCTCCCTTGGCTATGCCCTGCTAGTAATTCTTTACATCAGGTTTCTGTACATTCTTTTCTTCCTGTGCTATTTCAACATTCCAACTCTTCATAAAAGCCAAAACTCAAAAAGACATACCATTTCACCTGGCAAAAACCTTGAAATCCCTGCTGCTTGACTCCCTCACTGTTTCTCCATTAACTTCATTCTCTAGAGCAACCTCTGAAAGCTAGCATCATCAGGCAAGACTCCATGAACGAGACAGAAACCAAACATTAAAGCCACTGATGAAGCAGGTGAGTTCACATGTTCTTGCTCCATTATCTTTGATATTTTGAGTTCCTTAACAGTTAGCATTTAGCCAACCTAAAACTAGACTAGATAGTAAAAGGCCTAGAACACAACAGCTGCTCTATAACTATTCACTCAGAATTTGTTAATAAAGCCCCTTCCACTACCTTGTTCTTTTCCTGGCCCTTATACAGCAGCATAGAATGAAAAGACATACTCCGTAAAGCCCAAAACAATAACAGCAACAGGAAAACACGACACCCAAATGCCTGGAAAGCAGGAAATACCTGCCTTCACCTCCACCCTTCAATAGGAAGTGCAGTACCACACCTTTAAAAACAAGAAGAAAAAAAAAAAAAGTATACATTAACAGAACCACCATTCTCTTTCAAAGGAAAACCACCATTTTCTACAACTATTAAGAATTTTGCCCACCCATCTGAAAACATTGAGTTAGTAATTGAGTTTAGTCATACTTTTCAGACCCAAGTTCACCTACCAACATGACTTTGGGCAAATCACTTGACCACTGTACGGATATCCCACAGCCAGTGAGCATCCCTCAGTAACACCATCCCTCTACCTCACTGCTATACTGGGAAAGAAAACCAAACCCGAAAGCATTACCAGCGATGTGGTGTGCCGTTATCTTCCTCACAGAGAGGCTACACAAGTACTCCCGGTAGGTAAATATTCCCTAGAATAACACAGTATGCCCTAGGATGTCTGTCCCACAAAACACCTTGTATTTTTTAATCTCTGTATTCTTAAGACAGCTGCCATTTCTTAGCTTTGTACAATTACCACCACATAGATGCTGATCCTTTGTCCAGCACCTTCACAGAGATATCCTGAGACTGTAACAAAGCATGATACGCCTTACCTTTTAAGGTAACAGAAAGTTGTTCTCATACCAATCAACTTTTCACAATATTTCTCACATCTCAGAGGACTGAAATAAGCAATCAATTCAGAACAAACCCTCTGTCTCACCTGCATCACATCAATCCCAGGAATTCAATTATTGCTGCACTCCAAACTAAAATTATATTGCCAGAGAAAAATGTGATTTTGAAGAATGCACTGGCATTTGTCAGCTTCATCAGCACTGGTATTTATTTTCTCCTGACCTAGCTTCCAAGAATTCTTCTGTGCCACAGAATTGCTTTCAGAACCCCAACTTGTTCACCTACTAAAATCAGAAGTAAGAAGAATTAGGAAAGTCACAAGCAAAACCACAGTGGAAAATGAGATTCAGACAAACGTGCTGCATGCGTTACGTACTTCACCGTATTAGCGCGGGGTTTGCACCATGCAATGCCAGTGTACTGTCCTAGGTTCTCTGTGTCCCCCTGCACACATTAAAAGATACATTTTTTTAAAAAGTCATAGAACTACAACAGGGAAGAAATTACAATTATTCAGTAACACTGTTGCGGATAACTGAAGCCTAAACAAAGAGTAATGGACAAGCGTACCTATTGGAGGCTCCTCTGATCAACTGTGAATGCCTCAGCTACTGATGATACTGCAGTAACAGAAATCAGCAGTCGACTGATGGTGTGGTTGCCTCGTTGAGCACGGCACTATTTTTAGATAGGTTAACATATCACTTTGTATGTAACATCACTTGGTCAACAACGAAACATTTTTCTTTTGAGAAAAGTTAAAGTACATGCAATTCCACTTGCCTGGAGACTGTACTACTGTAAAAATCTAACTGCTTGCTGAAGTGACTAGGGTACATGTAAGGTACTAGCTATTTCCTTGTTCCACTTGTGAACCTCGTACACAATTACGGAAGGCAGTCGCTGAACAAGTCGGTTTGCTGTGTGTACTCTAAGGGTCTCGCAACTCTTCCAAAATGTCTCTCAGACTCTCGTCTCAGAAGGACTGGACCAACCATTATGCACCAAGATGTATTTAGATAATGAATCAGAGCATGAATGGCATGAGTTTCTAATAAACAAAATTAAAAGTGATAATAAAATCAATGCAAAATACTTTCAAGTGTGAAACGTGCAAAAAATCATAGTATCACTAACGTCTCATCTGTGTCTGTCAACAAGCAGTCATGCGGCATCTCTCTCTCTTCTTTCACAGTTACAATTCTCACATCTCCAAGCTCAGGACAGGCAGATTCTTTAGACAACTGGTCACCAGTGTCATACCTGCAAGTACAACCCAAACTGGTCAGTGAAACATTTTTTTCTGCAGAAAAGCTTTGTTTCTGTTTCGTCTAGGCTAGTACTACGTACTCAACAATACAAGCACACAAGTTATTCTACAAAGGATATCCAAAAATCTCCCATTTTAATAAAATTAGCCGTGTACTTTCCTCTTTCTTATACAACTTCCACTCCATTTTTTTTAAAGTGTCAGCTATGGTCTTTTAAGTGCTATCCAGAATAGCATTCCATCCGCCCTTCACCACCAAAGAGAGCATGCTCCTCACGTTCCATCCGCTGCGATCAAAGAGGTGCTGCTTGCCAACGCCCGCTCTTCTCTCACAGTAATTCTTCTCACGCCCTCGGGGAGGGAGCGGACCGGAGCTTGGGACACTGGGTCGCAGCTGTCATACCTCGAAAGGAAACACACAGCCGGTATTAACGCCAACAATTATTTACTCGGCATGAGGAAACAGAGGAGCGTTGCGACGGTCTACTCACAAGTCCAGTAGAAACCCTGCGACTTCCGCATCGTTCCTGAAATCCAGCTTCTCCTTAAGCGTCAGCCACCGGTCGATGTGGCTTCCCACGTAAATCCTCGTTTTCCCCCTCCTTCTGTCCAGGCTTTGCTTCCTCTTCTTCTTTTCCAGGAAGGACAGCACCGGGGGCCTCCCGCACCTCTTCCGCGGCGGCGGCGCGCGCGGAGGTGCGGGGGGGGGGGCGGGGGGGGTCGGGGGGGGGCGGGGGGGGGCGGGGGGGGGGGGGGGGTCTCCTGGCCGCTAGGGGTCCCTGTGGGTGCTGGTGGTTCCCACGGGTGCAGGGGTGGTGGGAACCTGGCAGCACCTGCCCACCATGGGGTCCGCGCAGGCAGGGCGGAGGAGACACAGGGTACGAGGCTGGGCTCGGTGAGGGAGCTCGCCAGGCACGCTCACTCCCCACTCGTATTTTATTTCATCGCC
>Ga0181612_129274_pt1 | contig 14707 bp, 4 predicted proteins | sample HoacroProtozoa21_FD_119630 | JGI IMG/M metagenome (GOLD analysis project Ga0181612, IMG submission 119630) | Hoatzin crop microbial communities from Cojedes, Venezuel. Combined Assembly of Gp0051906, Gp0051904, Gp0051908 | reverse complement strand
ATTTTTCTGAAACTGGCTGTATATTTTACAGATGGTGTCCACTACATAGATGATAAAACCTAATGACTGTAGTTACGCTGAGCTAACAGTAGGAAAGGAATGCAGAAAAAGGCTCCTTTTTATAACTATTACAGTAACAGCCAAGGTCACAGATGGATCTCTTTAGGTCCTTCAAGTGAGGAATCAGAAAGGGTTGTAGTTGTGGGCAGGGGCAGACAGGACAGGTGACCTGATTTTGACAAAGGACATATTCCATGCCATGTGTGGCATACTCTGTTTAAAGCTGAGGGCTCATGAGGGTCTCTCTCTCTTCATCCATGTTCGCCTTCTGAAGAGGACCCTGTTCATTGTTCTGCCTGCAATCCTGATCCAGATTCCGATCTGTGCATCCCTGAGTCCAGTTCCTCTCTGCAGTCCAGGATTGCCTGGTGCTTCCTGGCTGCTGCTGGTGGGACGCCAGGTTTCTGTCACCCAAGTCTGGGAAAGACAGTATCAGTTTTGTATATTTTGTGTTTTTCTCTTATTATCAATATTATTAATATTATTAATGTAATTAGTAAACCTCTTTATATTCAATTAGTAAGTCTCTCTCCCTTTTCCTCTTTTTCCTTTCGGCTAGTAGGAGGGTGGGCGTTAATAGAAAGCATCTGCCACAGAGTTTGTTGCCGCCTTGTTTTAAAACGTGGCAGATACATTAAATGTTTTGGTTTCATTGATTTTTTTTTTTCTCAAATTTTCTGTTTGAGTCAATAAAAAAATTTATCATCCCCCTTCCCATCAATGAATATTAAGAAAAATAGAATTTCGTGAATAAGTAATTTTAGTGACTTGCAGTCAGTCCTTGCCTTCATCAAACCCAAGAGAAGTGTTAAATCTGATTACAGAATTATTCTAATAAGTGCTAAGGCCACTCTGGGAAAGAAGCATTTAGCGCTGAGACTTTAAATTACAGTGAAACAGGCATGAAACTAAATATTTTCCTCAGTACAAATACTGAAAAAAATTTTGATTTTTATTAATTTAACTTTAGTTTACTTACATCAACAATAAGGCTAATTTTCGCAATTTGTCTGCTATGAAGACAATTTGTCTCTTAGAACTACCCAAGTATTTCCACATTAGGTAGATCATAACTTCTGTTATCTTTAATGATCAGCATAAAATTTCTGATCACTACATTTTTAAGCTAAAATATTCTGCACCATGTTCCCACTTTTTCTACATTTGTTAGTACAAAAGTCTTCTCTCACGATATATAGAAACTGGGGCATATTTGTAGAACAAACACCATGGGACATGGGTAAACAAGTAAAAAAGCACAGTAGAATCTTCCTATTTTCACCAAAAGGTCTCTTTAATCAATAGTATTACTTTCATACTTATTTAGAGGAGTTACTGAATGAAGACAAGCAGCAGTAAAATATCTTAGGGAGAAAACAAAATTCTGAACTTAGGGTACTTTACCAAAACATCTATGTGGAGAACACTGTTAGCTTAGATTCAGTATATGGCCCATCAAGAAAGAAGACACACACTCTTTGAATGACTAGAGAGGAAGCCTAAGATAATAATTTCCCTGACTTAAGTACTTCGATTAGTGATTTAAGGAATGAATATGACCATGTTGCCTTCTCAGTAACAGTTACAACAATATTTAAGAACAGCTCTTATGTACCGGAATATCCTTGTGCTGTTTAAACAGAGATCAAAACACAAGCTCTGACCTAAAGCAAGTACCGTGTAAACATAAAGCTAGAAAAAAAATAAAGCTATATTCAGATGAAAAGGATAAACTAAAAAAAAAGAGACAAAACATGGGTGACCCTATGAGACAAGGCTTTCTGCACATCAGAAACTTCTCTCTTCAGCATCCTGTACTGATTTCTGTAAATAGAAATGGTCATTGTTTTCAGAACAAAGGCAAGTGCTTCAGGAATGGTGAGATGAATAGCAGCAAGCAGCAGCATCAATGTGCCCCACAGGAGATGGATTCAGTAATTAATCTCCGGAACTATCCACAACATTTTTTCTTGCAGAAGACATATAAGGTAAATTAAGAAATTCACCTGAAATAGGTGGGATATTTTTTTGTATTTAACCATTTAAAATCGTGAGGAAATACAACAGGGAAACCGACCGTGTTCATATCAAACAATCTACCAATACATTGCTAAAAAATTTCTAGCCAAGACGAAAGTGGCTGAAGACACAGCCATCTGATTTGTGAAATCATGTGACATGTTATTATGAGAACCTTCATCATCTTCCTCAAGTCATAGCACAGTCATTGATTAATGTGTGTTAGCTCTCCAGGTTAACACTTTCCAACAGTCTCCAGGCAACCTGACATAGTGGAAGGCAGGAAATTAGAGCTATCAAAGGTCTGGGAGTTTAATCTACCAGTTCTTCTGGTAATGCAAACAGTTGTTCCATACAGTAAGTTTAGGAAAGGCCAAGGATACAGTCCAAAACAACAGTTTCTGATCACACATAGGAAAAGCAAAGCTCTCTGTGTTAAACTTGTATACCATCAACTGGGAGAGGAGAAGAAGGGACAGTGCTGCAGTTGGAGCAGGTGTAGTTTTGTAGAAAGGACTGTGGTTTCTGCTTTGGGGCATGGACTATTTTGTTTACTTTTATAAAGTGCCGGATTATGCTGACCTTTTACATATTGGCTTGCTCATTATTCAATAAATGAAAATAGCTTTTGAAGAAATACATCCTCAAAAAATAGCAGATCTAGAAAACAAGAACAAAGAACCGCAACGAGCTCTACAATTTGATTTTAAAGACATAGAAAGGATTTCAGATGGGCTTGTGTGATCTAAAGGGGAGAATCGTATGTTTGAAGTTCAGCTATACAGTGTGAAACATATCTAGTGAATAAAGGAGCGGCAGACAGAGAGCACAATTTGTCTCATCATTAGAGAAGTTTCATTGAAGGAATGAATTGCCTTCTGGAGTCTTGATATCCCACCATGGACTGAAGTAGAAACCTGTTTTGGTAGGTTAGGCTACACAGTTAAATTTTAGATGTCTGAAGCTAGGCAAGATGAATATCTCCAAACGTACTTTGATAGACTGTTCCAAAAGACACCTATTACTTGAAAAAATCATTTAACTTCTGCTAACAGCGTGGTTGTTCAGTGAACCTAAACGCTGGGTACAAGATTTCTTTGACATTGGAGGTACAAGACAGAAGCATCCAATCAGGCTTTTGAATGGCAAAAAACTTAACTGGTCTAACTATTTATTGTTAAATTGTCATCTAAGCCATCTACATCACTAAATTTTAGACCTCAAAATAAGGAATTTGTCAAATACTGGTGACAACAAGGTTTGAAGAAAGAAAGAAATGTTGATGTCAAAAAAAAAAAGAGAGCCTTTTGGAAACATTTCAGCAGAGGGCAGTGCATGTTCTGCAGTTAGAATTTAGAAACATACCTGAGTAAACCTGAAGCCACCTGTGACACAGGGCTATAAGAAGGTCAGCTAGATATGCTGGACTAGGACCATGTAGAACATTATAAAGTGAGCAATGTTAAAATCAATATGATATTTGACTGTCAGCCAAAACAACTTGTTCAAAATAGGTTAAATGCACTCCTGCCATTCTGTCCTTTATAAAGAACATGGCAGCCTCACTCTGTTATCAAGTGCAAAGCCCTCTCTGAGATCTGACTGGGATAGAAATGAACTCAACTTTGAAATATTCCACAAACGCAGAGTGATGTAGGGGCTATGACAGGCATGAAATCAGACTAAAACTTTTTAAACTATTTATCTGCTGCGTATCAGGCCAGCAGTGAGATGAGATGACCTTTACTAGATTCTTTTCCTCCACAGAAGAAAACAAAATATGTATTTTACACACATACCACACTCGTCATCTCTCATCTTGAGAACTGTATAAACGTCAAAGTAATTAATTATACGTGCATTATTGTATTTGAGGTGGCATACAGGACAGGATTTAGGACTCTGCTTTACTGAGTTTTGTACCAACAACTCACAAAAAAGGACTGCTTGTACTCTGTAATTCCAGTGCCGTGGTAGAATGGCAAATGCTGGGCCAAACCATGATGCAGTTCTACAAACGTAAATCTGAGGCAGATCTGCTGAAGTCAATGTTATTAGGATGAGGTAAAATTAGTGATAGGATAAGAGAGGGACATGCAATCTACAGGTGTACAAAATCTACATTTGAAAAATTTCAAAGTGGCAGCATTTGCTTAAGCATATTTCTTCCTCAAAGAATAAAGGAAGACACCTGTCAGAAATTTCTGTTTCTTCCTTGTATTTTATGTGGATAGTTAAAGAAAGAAATAACTATACAAATAACAATTGTTTATAGTATTACCATTACTACCACCTAGCCTTCATGTTTAAAACTGAATAGTTAGGATTTTTTTTTTTTTACAGGATCTCAATGCATTCAGGCTGGGGGTGGAAATAAAACTGGCGGTTACCCACAGAAAATGAATTATGTGCCAAATTGTAAGTATTCCATTTCCTTTTCTGATCTGAAAGTCCCCAAAGAAATATGAACACTTTATTTTAAATTCATCTGCAGTGACATTTTCTGGCTGCACAGAGCACTCCCACAAATGCACAAGTCTTTGCGAAAAAACATGGCTTTTTATGGGAATGCTACTGTGTGTTAATTCTGGTTTTTGCAGTCCGTCTGCTCTCTCTTTCTCAAATGAAATGAAATACTTTCCAGTGATGTGCTGTAAAAGAATAGATGTAAATAAATGCATCTTTCAAAGACAGAATTCAACTTATTTATACAGTTGAATTTATTTAGACTACAGGATAAAGATTCATTCAGATAAAGTACTTATTACAAGACGCATAAAGACTGAAGGACAGGTTTGATACTCTGTCAGCTGACAAGTAAACAACAGGGTACACGGGTATAATACTACAACTGGAGAACAGGTAATTTCTTCAAAAGTCTTGACTGATTATTAAGGTAACAATATTGTTCAAATCTCTTTGAGCTTTCTACCTGAAGTGCACTATCAACTCCTTTCTAGTAGAATCTTTTGGTTATTATGATGTACTTTCAAAAAAAATACAACTACTACAAAACCATCACTTTTGTCATTATCTTATATAATTTTTTGGTATTTGTTGAAACTTAATTTTTGTTACTTAGTTTTGTCCTCCACAAAGGAAAAAAAGTGGGGGCTAATTTTTTTCTTGATTCTTGCTCAAAACTCTTGGATAGCTGGTTATTCTGTTTCTTGGTTAAGAAAACAGAACAGAATAAACCAAAATAAACACACGCACACCCCACCCCGGCCCCCCAAAACAACATCAAAATCCAAACCCCTCAAACAAAAAAAAAACAAATCCCACTTAAAACTCTGATTTTTTGAGAAATAATACAGTTGATCTTTCTCTATTCGCTTGGCTGTCTGGATATGAGCATTTTCCACAGAAATGCATGATTTTAAGAAAAAAAAATGGAATGAAACACTTTGACAAATTTACTAAGAACCACACTGAAGGGTCCACGGAAGGAGAGTGCTGACTGACCTTCAGGTCCAATCGACTGATCCAATGCACTTCATATTCAGACATGTTTTTGCACAGGCACCACTCACCATTTAGATAAGCATGGCAACACCCAGTCAATGTGACTTCTTCATGGCCTGCTCCTCTTCTTGTTCCCTGAGCAGAAAGAGGGAAAGTTCTGGATTCTGTGATGGGTGTCTTATATCGTGCAGAAGAATCTCCCTTTAGAGGTGATTACAGAGAGCTTGGCTAAGTTTTGGGAGTCTACTATTAATTTCACAATAAATTTGTGGAAAAAATATCCCCTTAACTAACTCAGCAAACCAAACATGTGTAAAGACCTAGAAGTTGCAAAGGGTGGACATTCATTCCCTTCTTCTTTCCATTTCTGTATCTCCCACATTTTACTTCGAATAGACCTCATTTCAGTGTGCTGGACCATGTCTTCTAAAAAGGAAAAAACGGAAAAAAACCCATTATTTTCTTTAAAGCACTGTTGCTAAGATCAAATAGAAAGTACATTGGTGTTGACTTCCCCACATGAAATTGCAGCTGATCTTTGATGGAACACACACATTTATCACAACTAATTTTCCTATTCTCTTACATATGACTTGTATTACAACTTCTTGAGTACACACTGTATTATTCAGTGGTTCTTTCTTGAAGCAGAACTTGAGACTCTATTTTTCTGCCTAGAGGTGGTTGCTTCATAGTGAAACTATGTTCTATGAAATGCAGACTACTACTTATTAAAAATCAATTAATATTAAAAAAAATCTCTAGATGTTTTCCTTTAGAAATAATTTTAAATGCTTGGATAAAATAAATTCAAGTAGGATATCTTTTTTCAGTTTAGCATTCCCCCTCCGCAATAATATACAGTTTGATGACTTGCCTTTTTCAAAAAAGTATCATTGCAGAAAAGTAGGAAATGGATTTTGTAATGTACAAGGTCAGCTTCCAAGTTTATCTTTTCTTTCTTTGCTGTGCCTTTAATGTCTTTATATTTTTCCACACTTTCTCTGACTTTGTATCATATCATAACATACTATGTCTGAATTTAACATGGAAGGTATTTATTTCATTTTTTAAATCATTAAAGGTAATTACAGCTTACTATTGATTGAAGCATCCAGTTAGAGGTACCTGGGAATTCTCTGATGAAATAGAATTCTGATGTAAATCACCTATTCATCAAAAATGAAATGTTTCATTTAAATGTCAGATTCCACTAACAAACACCAAAACACATTCAAATTTCTGTTGGATAAGATACTGTTTTTCTTAACATTTTTTACAAAGGGCTTTTAACAACCTACTTTATTTTGCTTTAGCAACCCAAAGTCTGTGTTTCTAAGGAGTATCTGTCATGTACTGACCACTGAGTCAGCAGAGACTCCAGGCTTCCAGGATCCCTAACTTCAGGTATTCCAGGTTACATACATCAGACAGGTATGCAAGATAACCTGACTTTCAAACACCACTGATCCAATGCATCCTTGCTATGTATTCCACCCCAGAGTTTTGATATACAAGCTTTCAAGTTTCAAAGTTAATTTCTGCTATTGAATTAGCAGCTGTTCCAGAGTTCTTCAAGCTAAACAGAGAGATACGGGTGCTAAATATTCTGACAGGGCTGGAGGGATCTTGATATCCTTGAGATACTTCTTGTGAACAGACTTCCGGTAGTTTCCAAATTTCACACTGTGGATCTTCGAAGTTTCAGACATTCAGAAATATATTGACAACATTAGACTTCAACTTTCATAAATAAATAACAAAAAAGAAAGTAATTCACTAGAAGATTTTTAAAAATAATGACTATTATTTCAAGTCAGAGTATGGTAAGCTAAATCAAATTATTCAAGAACAAGAATAAAAGTATGTATATTGACATTTCCCATAGGAAAAAACATCTAGTTGCCATCTGTTTATATATCTACCCTGGAAACAACACAAAGCTTTAAGGAGACTGTATGTTACATGTAACAAAAAGACTCCATCTCATCACGGAACTGTCACCTGAACTAATAAGAAAATTGCTTGTATTTTATTATACAAATAAAAATATGTATTTTTTCATAGCTGCATGATCTAAAGAAAGAGCGAGAATCCTGCAGACAACTATAAGTGACCTACAGTATTCTTGATTTTATAAATAGTGCTACATACCTGCGCTCTGACAATCTTATTCAGATAGCTATCAAATTTCTTGGTAATCTCTCAGGTAACTTCCAGTATATGTTTCTAAGATGACATATTCTTGGATGTTCTACATTTCAATTCAATACGACTATAACTGGTTCTTTGAGAGAGCAAAAAATTCAGAGAATCATCTAGTTTAATTATATTTAAGAAAGAAAATCACCTGTTCCCGTCACCCAGCAACTCAGTTGTTTCTCAGATGTTGTAAAGTGGAATTTGATCATTTAATATAGAGCTCCTACATGGTGACATCCCATCTTGTTTCAGAAGGAATTAGGATGAATCTCACAAAATTCTATCTCCCAAAGTTCTGTGTAAAAACCGTGGTTAAATTTGGGCACATTTCATTTTCAGAATCCCGTATGTTGCAATGTGGACTTTCCTTCGTTAATTTGCAGTCCAGCACTAACCCAGAATATAGCATCTACCCTTGATAGTTGGAAGAGTGGATCCACAATATTTCTTATATCAAGACTCAGTCATTCTCTCCCTTGAATGCTCCTGCTGGTATTCTACTTCGCATAAAATATCAAGTCAGAAAATGGAGCTATGGAATGAATGATTCTAGTGGGTGGTGGTATGGACAAGTGAGAAGTGAGAAAGTTTCTTTCAAATAATTGTAGTGTTTCTGAGAATAAGAAGAGGAATTAGTTCTTTCAGGAAGTAAGACTAATCCCCATAATATCCACATTCATCACAACATACCAAGGCACTTGTTTCTGTTTTTGTTAATTACCACCTCCTTAGGCTAGATTCTTTAGGTTTCCTCTTCCATTGCATTCACTTGCCAGAGCTGGAGAAAAAACTACCTGTGTGTCTCTTGTGATTAAAACCCCACTCAAGGACTGAGGCTTCAGAAACCCTTGAGGTTTTCAGGTGTTTTTATATTCTGCAGTCTGTCTTCATGGAGTTCCCTGAAAAGCAGCAGCAGTTAGGGAAAAAAAAAAAAAAAAAGAAAATTAAAGAAAGTTAGGTAGAGAGGAAAAAAAGCAATAATAAGATAAATAAGGAAGAACTTATTTCACACAGCTATCTTCTCAGAATACTTAACACAGTGTACAATGCTCCTAACTTAGAAAGAAGTTGAAGCATACTTTAAAAAACAACTCACAGCAAAATATGTTTCTTGTAGGTCCCCACCAATTTTTCTCCACCGACTCAACTTCTTCAGGTCTTCATTCACGTCAGCTTTTAAACTGACTGGCTCATTGTGTTTTGCAAATGGTCCCTTGTTTAGACAGCTCTTTCTCTTTTCTTTGCACTTTCATGAGTATAAATACTTCTCATTCCTGTTCTTTTGATATGAATTATAAACTAAGAGTCACTATGAATTTAGGCCTAAACCTAGTGAACAATCTCTGATGTAACTTGTCAGTTAAGCCCTGATGAACCTATTGAAATCAATGGGAAGGCTCACATTCAGTGAGTCTCTTCAGTGAGAACTGGATCAAGACCTTAGCAACATTTAAAACATTCACTTGGTTTAAGTTCCAGATGCAATATTGTATCCACAGAATTGACGGCAGTAAACCAGACAGGCAGAGCTGAGTTAGGACCACAGTGAGCTATTAGTGCATTCATCAGTTAAGATCGTAGAAGTAATAAAAGAATGTAACAAAGTAAGTAACGCAGAGAAAGATTCAGTCGTTGTATGAAGTTTCTTACACCAGCTAGTCAGACCTGACAGCATGGTGGCTTGGTTTGTTTGTTCAGGGTTTTTTGTGGGATATTTTTCTGGTTTTGTGGGGTTTTTAGCCTTAAAATCAAACAAAACTAAATATAGCATTTTCACAGCAACACAAAGACATGTTCTGATAAAGGCTACAATAATAATCTAATTTAAAATATTGTCAATATTTCCATCGCACTTAGAGTAGACCTTATCACTTCTAATGTTAATTTCAAAAAAAAATGTGTTCAGTCAAAACTGGTTGTTTCCTGTAGCCAGTAGTTAAGGGTAGGCACTTCTAGATATGCCTAACTCATTGTCTCCTAAAGGTGTTTTCTCTGCTGTCTGACTAGGGTAGCTAGATGTTAACCTTTCAGATAGCCAAAGTTATTACACTGATGGAAAATTTTCTGGTCATTCATTTGCTTTACCAGGTATTTATTTATCCAACTTACTCATAAAGTGTATTTCAATATGCATCTCACTTACATAGCTGAAGTAAATACAGTAGTACAAGAGATGTACAGCAACCAAAATGAGATATGTTCTTAGTTGAATTTTCAGAACAACTGAAACGACCCAGAGATTCTGTTATAGAAGTAGTCTCCTGGAGGAAAAAACTTCCCTTACTAGTGAGAAAAAAAATTTTGGAAGGGCTTAAAGGAAGTCAGTGTAAGAAGAGCAGAAAGGAAGTAAAAGAAGAAAAACAACAGTTCTTTCACCAGTGTGTTTGAATAATAAAGCAGGAAACTTTGAATTAATGCTATGAAACAATGACATGATTTTGTTGATCAATACAGAAGAGATGCCTGTGTTGGTGAAATGCAAGTAATTCTGAAATACATTCTAATATGAGTCCAGAATCATGGTATTTGAAGAAGGACATTTTTATTGGAATTGGAAAGAAGTTTTTAGCAAAGGTCTAGGAAAAGAAAAGAGCAACAGTTTGCTGAGAACATATGAATGAAGATGGATTTTGGAGGAGGGAAAAGAAAAGCGGCTATTACTTTTGTTATTATCCTCAATTACAGAGACTGAAATTATTTCATATGAGAAATTTTCGGTGATTTACAATAGAGGTTTGGAAGAAGGTTCTTGAAGATTATAAGAGCAAAGAATTTCTGCTGTTTTCCCCATTCTGTTCCATCCCATTGTGTCTGAGTGTTTTGCATGGTGAATGACTTCACTTTTGACAGAATAATGTTCAAATCAAAGTGAGTCTAAAGGAAGAAACTGGTCTTACAAGTGATCCTTATATATAAACAAAATTGCTTAGACTATCAAAGGTACTCCAGCATGTACTCAGAATTTAGTAGAGTACATGCTGGCATACCTCTACATAGTCTTCAGTACACATTATAGTCTGCTGTTTAATGACACATAGAAAAATCACAAGAGAAGAACAGCCAAAGGGAAGAATGAAGCTAGGTTTTTGCTATTTCTCTGGAAGAAAGCAAACATTGGAACAAAAATACAGGCAATACGTATCCCCAAAATGCCATAGATCTCAGTTTCAGCAGCGAACAACCTCCAGCATTGATTTCTTCCTGTTCCTACCTGAACTCCCTAATAAGTAGGCTTCAGTGTCACAGGTCACCCTCTGCTGATAGAAGAAAGAGGTTTTCTGCTTAGGGAGCACCCATTTCATAAATCAAACTACAAAGGATATGAAAATCAGCTTTTTCACTCCCTGAGTAATGATTAGTAACAAATAAATCAAACAACAGACTCTTCTCTTAGTTCTTCAATGATTGACTGAGGTGTCTGGTGCTTAAGGGTTCATTTGTTTTTGAAACTCCATTTTTACACAGTGTCCTAACTATCCCTTTGATACAAGTGTCCAAATGTCAAAAAGAAATACAGGTTCAAGTGTGGCCCTCTCGCTTTACTGCCTCTTATTGTCTCACAAAGATATTTTCATGTTGAAAATATATCAGCTGTTGTGGACTCTTTACTTCAGTTGCTTATCCTGTTTTTTTGGATGGTATGTAAGGAGCATAGGCCCTGACCCATTTAGATGGTTAACAGCTAAAATGTCTTCCAGGAACAAGCCAGCTCATTCCAAGTTATAGGATACTTAAATACCTTTTTTTTGATCTAATCTTCAACATCAAATTAGATAGCAAAGTATAAAATTTTGGTGCTTTGCAAGCACACTTGATTTGGTAATAAAAACAGCGTTATAAAACTGCATAACTAAAAATTCTCATTTTTCCAGCCACTTAATATTTGATTAGGCAAAAGTAACTCAGCAGGATCAACTGATAAACACCAGGAGCCTGTGATACGAGAGTAGATAATCTAATAGGTATTTTTGAGTTAAAATCTTTCAATGTATGAGGTCCAGGAAATTGCATCAGATGTATTTAGGTTAGACTCATAATGAGTTACACAGGCAAGAGATGTCATGGTGCAGGTAGTCGTACTGGAAATACTAATGAGATATGAGTGATAAAGGAAAAAAATATGGTTCTAAGTGTAACATCTATTAACATATTTAGGCTCTCAGATTCTGCTTAGAACTCTCCTAACATCAGATTGATTTCCTGAAATCGATTAAATCAATGTGCAGCTTGAAACCCAAACAGGAGTCAGAATTCTAAATCTGTCTTTGGGACTGGGCCTGAATTGCTCCATTATGGATATTTGAATATATTTTATGTTGACACACCTACAATTCCAGTCTCTGGCTTATGAATATATTAAGTCCAATACCAACTATATTTATGGCATTTGATGTCAGACTGTGAACACTACCTCCTGCTCAACAACCTCCAGTGTGATTTTCCATTTTGTCTCACTGAAATAAAGGAAGAAAGGAAACTGTCTTGTGAGTCTTTCATCTTATAGACAGCTGATCATATCGTTAACACTTTTCATATTCGTTTGTCTTGATGACTGACTATAGTAAAAAGATTGTCTTCCCTTCAACATATGATAGAGCAGCACTATTTTCCCAGGAATGTATTGATCTGGTGAGGAGTACATTTATTAAAACATAAGCCGCATCAACTTGCTGGCTTGTGCAAATGGTGTACACTTTAACCAATTAAATAGTCATGAAGAAGAAAAAAATCAATATTTCTTGGATCTTTCTACTCCAGACTTTGCCAGCAAACTGGTCTATATATTTATGAAATTAATAAACAAATGAACGTAAATATTTTTATTTTGATTTTAAATTATGTATCGGGTCAGAAGAGAAGCTTCACTATTATCTGGAGGAAGATTAACATCGGCAAGGCAAATCTAATGCCATGACTCATAAATTACTATAGTAAGGAAGCTTAATTTATATGAATCAGAATCAATTTCTTTCATTCTGTTTTAAGAAGATCTCACAGTTATTCTTACTCCTGTTTAAAAGTGATTTAATATTAGTTATAACAAGATTTGCAAGGCCAAATTCAGAATGTAATGGGGAAAAGAAACAAAGGGGAACTAAAGAGCAATGATGCATTGGAGGACAGGCCATATTATCATGTTTAAAGGTGGCGTCTCATAAATCCTTCTATTCTCTGTTCTTTCTTGCATTCCTCATTTCTTCCTGTCCACATTTTTTATAGTACTTGGCCTGTTATTTAAGCACCAACTCTCAGGAATTACTAAAAGAAATACAATTTTTATTTTTATGAAGCTGTTTCAGCCCTTATTTCTGACGAAAGGTGTAGAAGACCTTAATATAAGAAGAAGTCATAGCAAAATTCTTATAATAATACATGCAGATCATGTATGGACAGATTTTTAATGAAAACTTCATGGTTTTGGAAAATATTAACTCTGTTTTCAGGAGCATGGATCTAACAACACTACACAAAAAAATCACAAGTAACTTCTGAAAATTTAGACTAGTCTGTTTGTAAAAAAAATCATTCACAAGTAATCAGTGCAACATGGCTGGAGAACCTTTCAGTTGTGTGATGATCTCCATAAATCTCTGTCTTTCACATTGTTCCGTTGGTTAAGAATAATATGGCAATTACATTAGGGGAAAGGTGTAGTTTGGCTGGTAGATGAGTTAATGCTGTAAAGCTCTGTGTGTAATTTCTCATAATTGTTTTAAAGAACTTGAAGAAATGGGGAAGCAGAGTGCTAAAATCACTGACATCAGTTCATCCCAATGAGCTCCCTTTACGCCAGCTCCAGAGAGTTGCCAGTGTACAAATATGGGCTACTGACAGTTTTTTGTCCAGTGCTAGGGAAGATGAAACATTTCTCTAGGAAGTGAAAAAAAACAGCTTAATGACAAGTTAGGTGATGCCAACCATGCATTTCAGAGAGATAATATTTCAATATGTAATTCATTGCAACAGAAAGTTAAATGGGTAGGAATAGAGAAGTGATGTAAATTAAAGCTTGTGCTAGTCTGAATGGATGTTACAGGACATTCACAAAGCTATGAACTGTTGTATGCTATAGAATACTCTTTGTAATATCTCCTATAAGAGAAGCCATAGTAGTCACCAGTTGCAAAACACTGCAGCTTATCCCGCTCATCATCACAGCTCCAGAAAGAAGACGGTAACTATGTGAAAGGAGGTTTATTATTCAAAAGGATCTGCTGTCACAGAAACCTTCCAGTAACTGGCTTCCTTTTAGGGGTAATTTCTTTTTTTTTTTTTATTTAACACACATCACTCAAAGCACAAGCTGCAATAATCACGATAAAATATTGGTGTGTTGTTTCTTAGTTAGAAAAGTTGCTTTGAATTTTACTTCTGAACGTTTGTTAAATTTGCACCAACACTGAGGGCTGTGTGCATATTTTATCAGAGATTCTCACAACCAATAAGATGATTTGAAGCTGAACACAATATCTGGATCAGTGATTCAGTCATCTGTGTTCACACATGCACCTGTTTGGTGAAAAGGGCATCTTTTATCCTATTGAGCAGCATATTTACTCAGTCTGCAAGTGCAAATGCATGGTTATGAACCTAGAAGGAGACATGTGAAGGACACAGGCTTTAAAAGGCAGTCATTTCTGTGAATTGACACTAACTTATGATAAACAATTCAAGGGATACAGTTCCCTTGTACATATGTTTGTTACTAAGCATGAAGTTTAACACTCCAATTAGTTTAATCTCTTTAACAAAGATTTTGGATTAAATATTTGCAAGACAAAGTCCTGTAATTAAACCTTTATCTCATTTTCAGTAGCAAAAAAAAAAAAAAAAAAAGGGGTTTTTTTTTTTTTTTTTTGAGTCTGAAAAAAGATTTTTAATTCTTGAAAAAACCTTCGGGGGTTTCCCTGGGTTTTCTTTTAAACTCTAAAAAGGGTTTTATTTTTGGCTGTTTTCGTTT
>Ga0181612_140188_pt1 | contig 14708 bp, 8 predicted proteins | sample HoacroProtozoa21_FD_119630 | JGI IMG/M metagenome (GOLD analysis project Ga0181612, IMG submission 119630) | Hoatzin crop microbial communities from Cojedes, Venezuel. Combined Assembly of Gp0051906, Gp0051904, Gp0051908 | reverse complement strand
TCTCTTTCCATCTTCCTTTTAGCTTCTTCAGGGGCTAACCTGAAATAGAAAGAACTCCTGCTCTGTACTGTGCTTACTGTTTTCCTTCTGATACTCATTACCTATGATCTCTTCTGGCTATATTTTCTTGTTCTGGCTATGGAGTGTTGGTCTGTCTGGTGCATCAAATTTACTTTTCATTTCCCATATGTTCAGCATCATCAGCTGATATCATCTACAGGGGCTGTACTTCATTTTCCAGGATATCAGGCAGGGTCCTGTCCCTTTCCCTTTTAAGTAACCAAAAAGGCTGCATCCTGCTGACCCAGACAACTTGGTTATACAGAGGCTGCAACAGAAAAAGTTCCTTATGCTACTTAGAAATTACCCACCAAAGCTGTAGAAATGTAGCAGTATAAATGTTAAAATTAGTATCTTGGGAGAATTAAGGGATAAGTCTGATTGCAGAAACACCAGAATGAGTAAACAGTTGGAGAAGGGTTACAAGAATGGCATGTGCTGATGGCAGCTGGATTAGCAGGTCATCAGGATCTTAGCACACACGGGTGTGCAGCTTTTCAGGTCAGCCAGACTGGGAGACAGAGTGAGTAAATCCTGATGACTCACAGAGGTGGAACAGGATGGAGAGATTAATCACTGTCATCCCCTGAAGGGTGCAAAAAGGCACATCCAAAACCAGCACAGGGCCGCCAGCTGAGGAAGAAGAGGAGACAAGAGGAGGACTTGACAGTTGACAGGTCCTCTGTGTCACTGCAGAGGAGCCTGAACAGGACACCTGGGTATAAGCATCCGGGTGCTTGCGTGCTGGGCAGACCACTCATGTGCACCAAGTCTGAGCACTTGTCAGTGGGGGTGGGGGTATGAGGGTATGGCTGAAATCAGCTTTGTTTTAAAACACAGTTTCCCTTCTCCTACAAGTTCTTGCATGATTTGCTGTATCGTTGCTACAGCACTGCAGCATTATTTCCTGCAAAGGGGGTAACTTTGCCATTTCAGGAAGGCAGGGAATTGAGCTTCTCCTGGTTCAGCCCCTGACCCTAACCCAGAAGTGGGAGGAGGAGAAAGGAGGTCGATAGCAGGTAGTCCTCTAGCATGCCCATGGGGCAGAGACAGTGCAAGTCACCACATCATAGGGATGAGAACCAAAAACCTCATTCACTGGGCCACCAGCTTCACCTTTTTGCAGTGAAACTGGGGCCTGGACCTTAGCCCGGACTTCCAGGACTCTGATGTTACCTCCTCTGTGCTGCCAAAGTGCTTTTCTGCTTTTGGAAGAAGTAAGAAAATATTCTTTTGCAATGAATACTACCAGCTCCTGCTAGGGCACACTGCGACGCTTGTATCATTTTCTGGATAAAGCAGGAAGAAGAGACTACTCTTCTGCATAGAGGGAGAAGCATGCCTCTTGATGACAGATGTGTCTTTCATGCTGGAACATACAGTATTTGGCCCAAGTTCACCCTATTTAGAGAGTCTGGTGTTCCATAGGCAAGCTGATTTCCAAGGTACAACTCAGTGATCTGAAGTCTTACCAAATTACGATCCTTCACAAAGTCTTACAGAAAAATTGGAAATGCTTGAAAACAGGAATATCATGTTCCCCATTTTCATTTGAGGTGATAGCCATATAATATCCTCCTCTTAAGTGTCAGATTCCAGATGATTCGCCATGTTTTCTAGCTAGACAAAACACTTGATGATGCCTAAGTGATTTAGAAGCAGAAAAGTGTTTGCAAACACAAAAATATGCTCCTGAGAGGATCTAAAGTAAGAAGCTGGGACCCTACAGATCCTAGATTTTAAATGCTGGATACCGAGGTACATCAAGGCTTCCTCTTTACTAAAGGAGTTAAGGGCTGCAGATAGGTTAGATGGGTGCTTCCAAAACCGTCAGCATACTGAGCAAGGAGCACTTTGTAGGACCACAGCAGCTTATAGCCAGCCCACAAAAAACACTGAACTGAGCTCTTCAATTTTAAGTCAAGGCTATAAAGAATTGTTTACGTCTGCTCTGAAACCACAGGCTGGATCCCCCTTTTGAGGCAGATGCTCTGACATGGGAAGACAGGCAATTTAGCTGAGGCTGCATTTCCAAAGTACAGTATTAGTATTTAGGTGGTTTATAGGGATATTTGTATTTTATGTCCAAAGCCATTGCAAATCTAAATTGGAATTTTTACTCCAAGATCACATGTAATTGGGGTTTCACAAATCTGTAAACTTACACTAAATGGATCTCTTACAAAATGCCTGTTAAAAATTAACTCCCTCTCATGGCACCTTTAGAGGTTAGTTAAAGTTTAAGTCTCATTAAGAGACATTAGAGTGAGACACAAATGTCATGACATGTCCAAGGCCACTTAGCTGTTGGAACAGAATAACTCGTAACAACAAGGAATGAGATGGTCTGGCTGTCTTCTGTATTCGTCTCATGCTTCCTTCATTTCCACTGTCCCATAGCACATTGTATGTGAGTTCAAACCTGCCAACACTTTTACCCAATTAGCAGCCCCTCAGTCAATGGTCTCATTCAGCTGTCTCAATTAATGCTGGCTTTTACCAGGTCGCTTTGCCATTTGGATTCAATAGAATATTTATGTAAGTGAGAGCCAGTGATGGGGGACTAGCAGGACTCATGTGGGCTGATGTTCCATTTTCTGCCTTTGTAATGGAATTTTTTTAAGCATTTGTTTCTCAGAAAGTTCCTCTCTCACTTTTTTAAGCTGGTATTCTCAATTAATAATTCTGCTTCATTTAAAGTTAATGCCAAATTAGTGCTATTTTATAGGGTGTTTTCTTTGTAAATGGAGAGCTGGTAAATCAGGGTGCTAATTTCTGTTGTCATCCCAGTGTTTAATTTTGGTTTTGTCAGATGATTATATGTTATGTACACAACAGTGTAGTTTCATACTTGTCATTTGTCTCTTTCAGTTACAAGATCTTTGTTGCACTCCTGTCTCAAGGCTCCTTGCTTATGGACATCTGACTGCAGCAAGCTTAGAGTTATCATTTTATAAGCCTAAAAGATATGAAGTTGCAAAAGGGGAAGAATATTTTAAATATAACTGTGCATTAAGTATGGTTACTGAGTCATTGTTTCGATTTTATGCAGTACACATTTCTGGCTAGTGTAAAATGCACTAAGAACCAAATTTAAAAAACATCTGCACCTCCTGTTTCCGTCTAAGATGTTATTTATGTTTTTGGCTTTGTACCCTGAGCTAAATACAGAACGTGTAAAGACCGTTAATTAACCCTTTGAGACATGAGTTTCCCATCAATGTGTGGAACAGCAACATGTTTTTAATTAGGTAGTAAAACTCCCAGGATTTATACTCACTCAAAATTTGCTCCATAATGAAACCAAAGGGAGTACATGTTAAATGAATTAGGAGAAAAGGAAAGGAAAAAAAAAAAGGACTTCGTGTTTAAGTAAAGCTAAATTTGTGTCACACTCCCACCAAAGCCAGGAAACTCAAATTTAAGGCCAGTGGTATGTTATTAATCCAAGATATTTTAATGAGAATGATCAGTGTTAGGTACAATTTTTCTCACTTGAAGAGCAGCTTCTTACTCTTTCTCTTTTTTCAACATTTTTGGTAATATCTGTTCACGTCTGTAGGAATTGCATAGGATGCCCAGTATTCTCCTGATATGGTGGATCAGACAGTCAATTAAAGAAGGAGCTCTCTGTAAAGCTGAACTCGGCTCAAGTCCAGCAAAATGTTTGAGCACTTGTCTAACATAAAGCAAGTGAATAGTCCTGTTGAAACTGATGGAATTAGTTGCATAACTAAAGTTAGCCACACACTTTAAACACGTTAGTGAATTGCGGCCCAAAGAAACACTCTGGCTGTTTAATGATAAAATAGGGCATTGGTCTTGCGATGTGCCATAGCCTGCCATAACCCAAAAAACAACAGAATACTTCAGTGCGATTGTAATCTTACCTGTAGTATTATTTCAATCCTTAGTTAAACTTTATAGAAAGATTTTAATATTGATACATGTAATAAAACATGCTATAAATAAAAATTTACCAAAGCACAGGGCTTTTGTTCTTACTCTGCTGTATTTGCTTCTCAGTCATTTCAATTTTAAATCAGAAATTCCAGAAATGCCTAATTCAAGCACAGGTCTTAAGGGTCTGGAAAATATCATGTTTTAAATAAAAGCTCGTTTAAGTTACACAAGCAGTTCAAACTGGGAAGCCTGTTTGGTTTTCTTTGTGCATGTTTAACTTAAAATTAAATGCAATATATTTATCTTTTTTCTTTCTTTCTTTCTTTTTTTTTATTTTAAAGGGTTTTGACAAAATCTTTCACACTCCTGTATCATATCTTTGAGTGCTAGGTTTAAGTCTAAGTGAATTTTTGTGGACAAGTGATAAAACTCTAAAAATAATAATTCAAAGTAAGTCTCCAGATCAGCTGAAAAGAACTTCAGCTGTGTAACTGTTGGCCCAGAGAAGCTCTGTGGACTTTCTGTTTGGTACCGTGCCATAGATAATTTTTACTCTTCCCTGGAGAAAACTTCCTCCCCTCTTCTCATGTCCTTTGTAATGATCCTGGTCAGGAGCAGGGCCTGATGCTGCTGGCTTCATAGGAAAACAGAGCTACTGCTTAGAGAGGTTTTGCAGCCCAGAACCTGTAAAAATCAAAAGAACAAAATCTGAAATTCAACAAATGGGCTTGACCATTGTGTTGTTCCTAGTGCAGTTATTTGCACCTGTGCTAACTGGGTGTAAATTGATGACATGTATATTTTGTTTAATCTTGTATTTCAACCAAGAGCTGGCATAAACAAGCCCCAAAGTTGAAAAGCAATAGCTAACCAGGTTCATAGGGCAGGAAAGGAATATCTTTGGAGGATTATCGCTCCATGAGATTTAAGGTACAGTTTCAAATACACTTATTTAAATGGGCACGAGGTAGCATGGCTTTCAAAAGTAGCACCCTGTCCTCTGCCTTCTGCCACCAAGCTTACCACAAAGCCACCCAAACAGCCCCACCGACACCATGGATGGAGTGATGGGGCTACAGAGCTGGGGACAGGTGCAGGGGCAGGCCGCCATCATCGCTCAGCTGAAGAGCTGGCATAAACTAACTATAGGTGAAACAGCAGCTTTAGAGAGTAAAACTGCCATAGCGCTGTCTGACTACGGAGGTGTAACTTGGACAGATTAAAATCTTAAAACTTGACTTGAACAAACTGTAATTTAGACTATGTGTAGTAAGCACATTTTTAATACTCTCAGATGTAAAAATACTATTGTTTATAATTTTATATTAAATAAGATCCCCACACATTTGGCAGCAAAGCGTACATGCCCACTGGAGACTTTCTGATGCTTCATTATGTTGTTTTTCTCTGCATCACCTGAGATATTCAAGTGCACAGAGTAGGCATCGCACTCTAGCACTGAAAGACCTGCACCTCTGCAATGGGTTTATGAATAAGTAAATGAGCATCAGGTTGGAAATTGGGATAATATCTCTCTTATATCAAGGTAATTGCCTACTGTGATAGCTTCATCGCCTCAGTTCTTTCTTCTGCTCTGCTTTCTGGCTCTCAGCCCTCTACTGTACTTTGGGATGCTCTGAGGAGAACGCAGATTTGGTGACTCACTTCTGTTGTCTTCTCTTATGGTCCCTTTTTGGCTTGATGCTTAGGCTTGCAGTCCCATTAGCCTCATCTGGTTTTTCTCTGATCCCTTGACGATCTGATTCAGTTTGCTAACACAGAAGAAACGCATTTGGTGGGTGTTTTCTTTTCTGAGTTAATGCTCTTTTAATTTAATGTCCTGGGTCCTTTCTCAGAAGGACTGGATGAATGTACAGTCATTAGGACTCCTAAGCAATGTGCTAATAAGAGTAAAAAAGTATTTAAAAATACTTTTAAATAAGTATTTCTCTGGTGGTTGGTACTTCAATGTCTTCTGTGTTGCAAGTATTTCTATTCTGGTTTTGAATATCAAGACTGTTTTAGCTAATATGATGCTTTAGGAGGAACACCTGAATTTGAGCCCTGTAAGTAATTAAGCATTTAAAACACCTGAGCTGCCACCTCCTCCTCCTCCAGTGTCTTTTACTGTTACATAGTCACTTACACTTGCTCGAAGTGAGTGCAAAGTGGGTGCAAAATGCTACTTCATCAATTAGTAATGTTTTACAAATGTATAAATGACTATACAAGCTGCAAAGCTGTGTAAAACTCAGTCTTCTTATCTTAGTTAATTGGGGAGAAGCCATTACATTTTTTAGAAGACATCCCACAGGCTACTTCTCTTTCTTTATACTCAAGCAGTTCTTTCCTTACTCCAGCACTTCTAGTAAGACAGCAGTGCTGCTAAAGGTCAACAAGGAAAATGGAGAGAAGGTAGGATATACCCTGTAAGCTTCTATGCTGTTCTGTATATGCTTAAAATAACCAGGAGTTGCTGAAAAAGCTACAGTAGAGCTAAAGGAATTATAAATCAGGATCCTTCATGTTGTATCTACCTGTTATGCTTGTTTATATGTTAAAAGCCTAAAGTCTCTTGCTAGTTATTGTGGTATAATGGGAAAAGGAGCAGAGTACAATTATTTGCTAAAACACAGTGATTGTTCTCTCCTCTCTGTTACCTGTGACACTGGAAAATCACAGGTGACTGCACAACAGAAATCTGACCATTCATGGCTTTCAGATCCTGGCAATGAATAAGCAAAGCAAATAATGGGTTTTTTTCTTTCTGTTGAGAAAGCTGGTATCAACACACAAGTGCGTGATCTCATTATTGCTGTGTCTTTTTGGGACACAACTGAGCCAAAACATTATGCTTAGTTTTATAGCATATGTGGACTATAACAGTATACTGCAGTGGCTGGTTGGGCTCTGTGGGCAATATAGTGTCCTGAATTCATTCTCTGCTTTCTCTATTTTACCATATTACCTCTGCTTTTACACATTTCACCGGTATTGTGTTCACAGACCTATAGTACTAATGTAAACTGTTTCCTGGTACCAATTATTTCTTGCTTTCAATTTGATAGAATTGAAGCTTTCTAATATAATTCAAATATTATTTATGGAAATACAAGGAGGAGAGTAATTCTGTAGTCTGTCTGTCATAGTAAAAAATTGCCTACAGAAGTTATGTGGAGAAATCTTGTGTAAAAGGATTATCTTCAAACACTGTTGGTTAATAAGTTATGTATCTTAATAGAGAACAAGCCTCTTGGATAACTGGGACTTAAAAGGATGGTTAAACATTGGAGCAGTTTCTCAGAAATGGGGTGAAATCCCTGTCCTTGGAGGTTAGGTGGTTAAAACTTTAGTGGTACTTACTGGTCTGATATAACTCTTAAGCTGAAGCAGACAAAGAGAAATCTGTCCCAGTGTCAGTTATTTTGTGTTTCTGTGTTTTCTGAGATGTGTTCTACATCTGTAGCTTGCACTCTTAAGTCACAGGCTAATCTTGTGGCTGAGAGGAGTACAGTCTATAAGCTTTGATATTCAGGCAGTGACAATTTTTCAGTGACACATTATATGACCTCAACAGGTGACCAGGTACTGATATTTCTGTGCTGCAATATGTAGCTGGTATATTTTGGTGGTGCTGTCACGCAAGAGGCCGAGAACCAAATGCAACGAACGTGCAGACCTGTGTGTAATTCTGAAGTTAGACTATTTCATGCGTGTGAGTGGTCGACTGACTGCTTACCCAGCCAGCCTAATTCTGTGAAAACCCTCACCCCACCTGCCACTCTCATTGCTCGCTGCATCTGTATCCACCTACAGAAAAGATCTAGCTCTGAAAATTCTTTATCCCAAACAGTGTTATTTTGTGAAGGGTGTGCAATTATATAATATTGCATTAACTCCATGAAAGGAAAAAATCATTTGTATCCCATATGTTTGAAAAATATTTCTGGTGAAGAGAGCAAAGCTGATCTGTTGCCTATCTTGTAGCATCTGAATTGGTAGGCTCTTGGAAACATTATTTGCAAAGCAAATGAATTATTATAAAGAGATCTCAGACAACATGTCATTCACTACAGTTTTTCATGTGTTTTATCTCTGTATGGCAACTCAGAATAGGTCACTCATCATGTGAAATCACAATTCCAGTGCAGCGCTCACAGGCATTTGAGCTACTTGATATGCAGAGGTATCTAAGAACCAAATGTGAGCTACACTTCCTGTAGATCTCAGAGCTAAGCTACATGCAATGTAAAGTTTGTTCATTTATTATAGTGGTGCATAGAAAGGCTAAATCTATACCAGGAAACTCAACAGGTCCTGCTTGTAGCCTTGAGCACTCTTCTGCAGGTGCCCCAGTCTGTTTTCATTGTTAGCATGTTTCCTGGCATGATTCTGACCCATGCCAACTGGCAGCCTCCTGGGAAGGCCTTGGGCAAGCTCCAAGGAACAGCATAGGCTGGGGCAACACCCAACAGACAGTGAGAGAGGGGCACACATTTAGGGTAGGATGGGGAGAGTTTAGCTAGGCTGAAGGTGAACTGTGTCCTGCCACTTGCCCCCATGGCCTTCAGTACTCTTGAGGCTCTCTCGGTAGAATAGACAAAACACTTTGGATTTTGCACTGTAAAATCACTTAATTCTTGAAGACTCTCCAGCATGAACTAGATTTTCCTCTCGGTTGTCCTCATCTCCTTTGAGGCCAGCTCTGTACTTGGGATGTCTGTCAGCGTAGCTGTGTCAGTCTGCATGCAAATAGGTGTGATTCCTGACCAGCGCAGCAATCCCAGCTGAATGGCCCAACAGACCCACAGCTGCCCTGTCAAATTATTCTTTAATGCTGTAGCTGGTTTAGTTTTATCCAAACAATGGACAGCTTTGTGAGCTGTGCCCACGCTATATTTGAGGGTGCTGTGCTCCTGTACCGACAGTGCTGCAGCTCAGGACGCAGCCTTAGGCAGAGCATAATCCAAGGATGAAAGTGATACAGCTGGCCTACTAGGTATTTTACAGGTGAGCTCTGTTACCCACAGTCCACCCCCCTACAAGCAAACATTCATTACCTTTGCAAGCTCTCTTTAGCTCTGTAGCTTTTTGCATGCTTATTTCTCCCATACAAGCAGGAGCATGTTGTATATTGACTCAATTGTTGGAGTGAAACTTTGTTTGAACTTTTCTCCAACCCAAATGTGAAAACATAACTAACTGAAAACATAGTTCTCAGTCTAAAAGAAAAGCAGCCGCAGTTATGCAATTTTTTTTTTTTTCCCAAAGTCATGCCAAAAAAGTCTGCAAAGGCCTGTGTGGGATAGGAACCGTGAAGTTTCACATTTAATCATTAATAGGAACCGTTTTTGTTGGAGGCTGGTACACTGCTGAAAACGCAGAGGAAATACATTTTTGCACTCTGTGGACCAAACTCAGCCCTGGGATAAGGAGACTGAAATGCCACTGAAGATTATAGGAATGGTGCCCACTTGTACAAGTATTTTTATTCTAACCATAGGAGAGAGAGAAACACTTGTGTTGCCCAAAACTTAGCACAAGGCAGGGATATCTTACTTAAGACTGAAGGTCAGTGTCTCCTGTGTTGAAACTGATTCACCAAAGGGCTCTTCTTTGCCAGAGGCCATAACAAATCTTCCCCCTTACCTATGACTGAAAGGACTTAGCAGAAAGGCTAGTGCTGATCGGGTTATTGCACCATCAAATTCTGTGTGCCTCCTCCATGGTGCCAGCCACTAGCCTCTTGATTTTTGCTGATAAAAGTGGCTGCTCAGACTGGGACTTAAAGCTGAAAAATTAGTGACCTTGCTGTAGTAAGGCCCAGAGGGTAGAAAGCATGGAAATGTGTATGTGATTTGATAACAATGTTGAACATGTATTGTTTGTAGAGGTCTGTGGGTGTGGGAGGAGGCACTACTGTGATTTGTGGCTTATTTATCCTTCTCCAGAAGTCTCATAATTGCTAATTATTATTATAGTTTCACACATGACTTTTATTCCTGACACAACCTTCATAGATCAGATAAATGTCTGAAACTTTGAGAAAGTTTTGCATCCCCATGTGAGCTGTTTAGCAGCGTCATACCTTACAGTAGAAGTATTGCATGTGTAGTTCATCAGCATTCAAAAGGAGGTTAAGGAAGAAACTAGGTCTCGGAGAAGATTCTATCCATCAGTCTTGAGCTGACAGCAGGACTGAAAATGCTCCATTATAAGTTAGTGCATGGCCTGTTTCAAGCAGCAACCTTGTAGTGTTAGAAAATATTTTAACTCCCATGCTATTCTATCCTTGAATAATGCCCTCTGGTACCTAACCCCTATAAAAGAGAGGTTCAGTGAGGTGACACCAGAGTAGCCTTTCACAACTGGAAGGTTTTCCTATACTAGGAAAATCTTTTGCAGCCCTTGTGGACAGTTTTTACACACCATAATGCATCTAGAGCACTGTCTGTTGAAACTCCAAGACAGAGTCCATCACAACAAGGATAGCGGGCTTTGCTTTCCTTGCGGGTGCCCCTCCTCAGATATACATGCCCTGTCTTTTCTGTGTGAGGCTGGATCTAAGGAAGTATGTTCAGGAGCCTCATGAGGGACTTGAGGAAGGGATCTGCCTGGTCTGAGTCTCCAGTGCCACCCCTCGCAGGTGCTCGCAGGATGACTTTTCTTGGAAGAAAGGGAGCAGGGAAGGTAATATGACATGAGGTGAGATAGAGTACATGTAGTTTGGAGGTTCAGGGCTGAGGCAGGATGTGACAATTGAGGCTTAAGCCAGTCACTTTACTGCTAGTATGCAGTAGCAAAAGAAAAAAAAAAAAAAGTGAGGCTAGCACAGCTGCAAGTGCTTGTCTTGGGACTATTTTGGCAGGAATTGGAGGAAGCACATTTATGAAAGCAAGGTATTCTGAGACAAGCGAGAAGAGTGCATTAGCCCGTGTCATGAGCTGTGCATATCTTATATTTATTTCCCCAGATTCTGGAATATTTGGATCTAAAGTTCCTGTCTTGCCAAGCTTTTGTCTTTAGTATTTTGGATTTGTGAAATGATGGCAGAGCTAGCTAGCTATGAATGTGCAGTCTGGCTAGATTACTGGATGAAGGAGCGGCATATAATTCAGTAACAAAAACATTGTATTAGAGTTTCTTTTGCGTTTCTTTTGGAGGAAGCATCATTGTGGACAAAGATCTTATGGGCGAGACTTCTCATTTTTGTAAGGCTGTCTGCCCTTTTCATGTATTTTCTCCTCTGAATGGTAGCACTATTGAGGTATCTTTGTCTAGGAGTACGGGTGACAGGACAGATTAGAAAGCTGTTTCTGTTAATTGTTGGAATTCGTTCTTATGGCAGCAAAGGGAAAAGCTATGGGTGTAATTTTCCTTTCACATAGATTTTCTTTAAGGATTAAGTTCCCCCGTTTGAGTATGGAGGAAGAATGGTGCAAAAATGAAGTAAAGCATCAAGGCTTTTATATTATTTGCTCAAACTTGCTGCTTTTATAGGCTGAATGAAGAATATTTATGCAGATCATAGAACCAAATCAAAGAGCATTATACTTACTATACGTATATAATATATAAAATGATATATAAAATGTGCACTTCTAAATGTTTTTTTTTTGCATCTGCAGTGTGATAAAACAGAATGAATATAAACATAAAGTATGCTTCTTGAGTCTGTGAAGGTAAACAGAATCTAGGGAGATCTCAAAAGACATATACAGAGGAAAATGAAGAACTTGGACCTCGCTGTACCCACTCTTTTATCACCCTGCTTTTCTTTAACATATGCCAAAAATAACATTACATTTTTCATGAGTCTGAAAGCAGAAGTTTTTGCTGGAGTTATGATTCATTTATAGCCATAGTTAGATGGCAGGAAAGGCTGTCTGTGAGCCACATGCTAACTGAGTTGGTTTTCTGTATACACATACTTATGTTCATACATTCCTTATATAAAGGTGCATTTGTGAATGTGTGTGGAGAGTGTGTGCACACGCATGCACCTATAATAACTGATGTAATACTTGCTTTGGCAGTGGACAGAGACAGGATAATGGAATGATACTCTAGGCCCACTTTTATTGCAAGTTTCTGCTTATTAGAGTAGACCTAGTGCAATTTATCTACTGTATAAAAGGACAAGTATTGGGACCTAGAGGAACCTATCAAATGGGTCCTTCATTCTTTTTGCTTCACCTTCAATTAGTAGCCCTAACAGGAACTCCCCTCATAGGGTCCTAAGGGGCAACTGCAGGATTGCTGCTAATAGCAGCACTTGTATCGAGCCAATGAACACAATGATTATAAGGCTAGAGTAAGACAGAAATAATAACATAAAGTGCCATCTTTTTTTCCAAAACCAAGATTCCCAGCTATGCTCTGTTTGCACAGACTACTACAAGTGGCCATGGGAGGAATGGGTTAGAAGAGTAGTCAAAAAGCAGAGACTTTTTTTTAAACCAGTCAGGTTATTTAATCATTTTACTCATAGGTGAAAATTAACTTCATTTGGTTAGGTGAAAAATGGCTGAGATGTGTGAGGCTTGAGACAAGGGAAAACAAGCTGGAAGACTAGAGTACTAACTAGAAGTTGCTTCCTGTGGCTCACTCTTCACAGCTGGACTGCTTTTCCAATAATCTACTATGCCTGTAGGATTTCCATCACCCACTTCTTGCAATTTAGCTAAAGGGGAAGACTGTGGAGGTCACCGGAGGTGAAATCTAGTATGGACCCAGCCCATGGAGATGAACAGAAAGATATATATCCAAGCTATAGTTTTCCATGAATCATGGTGGCATCTCAGTCAGGGGAAAATTACTGCTGAACTGCCTCTAAACAAATTGTTGCGTCTTGGCAGCTGAAATATCTTGACTTGGATTCACCTAAAATGGTATATGTTGTTAAAATTTTCCTGGTGGACAGTCAAAAATATATTTCCTGTAAATAATATGAGTGTTTAAACAGAAAAATGCCTCTCGGGTAATGTGACTTTCTACCTATTTTATATAGTTCTTTCTGCATGGCATATTTCACTTGCTGAATATTATTTTAACTAATAAAAAGGATATGTAAATTATGCAAAGAATATACCAAAAGAAGATAAAGGTGTTTTTTTTCTTTATGTCATTGGTCAAACCCTTTGAACCTTTTTTCAGATCTTCTCTACTGTTCTCCCCACATGGTACCAACTGTTTCCTTGGAAGTGTTTTTAACATGATAGACATGCCGATAAAGGCACATGTGTATGCTTATTTACAAGGATTTTTTTTTTCCTCCAGATAACTTTGCTATGCTGTCTGTAGGCCAAACTATGTATCACTTATGTACAATATGGAGCACTTAGTAGTAGAAATACTCAGAAGATTTAGTGAGGTTGCTCATGTTATTAACTGCTATTAAGAGAGGAAAAAATAACACTTAGAATTACTCTTTCCTGTTTTGTTTGGGTTTTTTTTGTTCTGTTAACTGAAATACAAATGCAAATCCTGAATGAGTTTGCTTGTTTTCACCCTTGAATGGTGAGATTGATTCCTTGAGCCAAGGCATGCTTATTTTAAAACGGCTTAAGTTGATTAAGCCTTTTGTTTCTCTAATTTTAGGGAGGTTACAAAATGAGGGGTTTCTTGTAATTTTAATTTTTTTTTTCTTTTAAGATCACCTCTGGCATCAAATCTCTGCTTTTAAAAAAGTCCAATTGTTGTGGTTTGGCAAACCTCATGCAGGTCTGTTTGGACAAAAATAGTTTTTTGTTAATAAGGAAATGAGCTGAAGTAAGATGAATATAAATAAGTTTGTATATAAAAATAGAGCTATTGTTGGTCTATGTCTGGATAGTACTCTCATTTGGGCACTTAATCTCTCTGGTCAGTTTTTGATGGCTTGCATGTTTGGACAACTCTCAGCTGAAAAACATCTAGATCCCAGGTTCCCCCTTCCCATGGAGGATAGTATTCCAACCACGCAGTTATTACATTAAAGCTGGCTTGTGGTATCAAACACCATTTAGAAGGGTAACCTCTGCTTGAGACCTGGAAAAACAAGGCAGTGTTTTGTGAAGAGTTGTCCCAGGCTGCTGATCTCAAATAGGGAAAGACAACCTTGCTGTAGCAAGGAGTGAAGGACAGAAACCCTGGGAGGGGTAAATATCTCGGCCAATGCCTCGCGTTCAGCATTTTCTCTTGGGCCTTTTCAAGTAGCTGCATGCTGAGCACGCTTATGTCTGTTGTGCCTTCTTGTTCAAGGGCTGATTTATCTTCTATACTGAAGCTCCTACTTGTCATTAACTATATAGAAATCTGAGACATCTAAAGCCTATGGATGCCACAGGGAGGTAGGCAATACTCTATTTCATAGAATCATAGAATGCTTAGGGTTGGAGGTGACCTTCAGAGATCATCTAGTTCAACCCCTCTGCAGTGAGTAAGGACAACTTTTACCAAATCAGGTTGCTCAGAGCCCTGTCCAACCTAGCCTTGAATGTTTCCAGGGAGGGGGCCTCCACTACCTCTCTGGGGAACCCGTTCCAGTGTTTCACCACCCTTAGCATAAAAAATTTCTTCCTTATTTCCAAGCTAAATCTACCTTCTGTTAGTTTTAAACCATTACTCTTTGTCCTGTCACAACAGGCCTTGCTAAAAAGATTGTCCCCACCTTTCCCATAGGCCCCCTTTAAGTACTCGAAGGTCACAATAACATCTCCCTGGAGCCTTCTCTTCTGCAGACTGAACAGCCTCAACTCTCTCAG
>Ga0181612_157613_pt1 | contig 14709 bp, 6 predicted proteins | sample HoacroProtozoa21_FD_119630 | JGI IMG/M metagenome (GOLD analysis project Ga0181612, IMG submission 119630) | Hoatzin crop microbial communities from Cojedes, Venezuel. Combined Assembly of Gp0051906, Gp0051904, Gp0051908 | reverse complement strand
TGGGCAGCCTGTTCCAGTGCTCCGTCTCCCTCAAAGGGAAGAAGTTCTTCCTCATGTTCAGACGGAACTTCCTGTGCCTCAGTTTGTGCCCGTTGCCCCTTGTCCTGTCGCTGGGCACCACTGAGAAGAGTCTGGCCCCATCCTCCTGACACCCACCCTTCAGATATTTATAAGCATTTATAAGGTCCCCTCTCAGCCTTCTCATCTTCAGGCTAAACAAGCTCCCTCAACCTTTCCTCGTAGGAGAAATGTTCCATATGGGTGGGTTGTATGCTGGATGTCCCAAAATCTCACATTTTCACTTAGAGAAATGTGATGTGAGATGCCCATGACTCCTGAGTCTGTGAGATGCGAGCTTTACAGGGTGGTAGTGTTCACTAGAGAATAACAAAAGGATGAGAGCTTTCTCTTAGACAAAACATTGGGAAAGGAGCATGTGCAGTGTATTATCACGCTTGGTAGGAGCACAGATTTTCTGGAAATTTGAGCTAAGTAGAGCTAGAAGTCAGTTATGTTAAGTCATCCAAACAGGATTATGCCACCTGGTTGGGGATTTTATGACAAGCTGAGCCACGTGGATATTTTTTAACTCCTCACAAGAATCAGGACTTACACTTCAATAAGTAACTTGCCAATGGCTTAATTTTGATTAAAGGTGTTTCTTTTGCCATCTTTGAGATCAGCAGGGGCTAGGAAAAAAAAAGATGTAAAATGGAGGGACTTGGAGCAGTAGATTAAGTCAAACAGAACATCGGTAGGTAGCGTGTCACATTTAGAAATCAGAGTATGCTGAAGTCGCAGACCGCAGCAGTCTCTGTATTGCCAGTTCTAGGCTTCTCTTGAATATACTGCCAGATAATCAGTTAGCGCAGCTAGAGAGTTTAGAGCCTGACTTGAAGGCTGAACGTTGTGATGAGGCTGGTACGCATCATGCTGTCTGCTGGTGTGAAGACATTACGGTGTAGAGCAGAGTGATCGCAATTACTCCTCCTCCCTTGCTGCCCTACTTCTGAAATTAAAGTCTGCTGCTCTAACCCACAGTTCATGCTGATTCTTCTCCATGTGGATTTCAGGGCATTCACGTAGAATTGTAAAGTAAGGTTTTATCTCATGCCAGCCGCCTGCATTATCCCGCTCTTGTGAGCATCCCAGTGAAGGCCACCAGCTGAACCATTATCTACACATAATCTCAGCAGGCAGCACACAGGCAGGAATGTCATCCACCATCAGCATCTTCACTCTTGGTGGTTGTGATGCTGTTGATCATGGGGCTACACAGCAACAATGAAAGTCTCGGGAAAAGCATAAGTTTTCAGACAAGTATCCAGCAGAATGACAGAAGTTTGATTCAGCTGGTGTTCAAATGGCTTGTCCCACTTCCCTTGCATCTCAAGAGTTTCCATGCTGTGTGATATGAGACGGCTGGGCTTGAAGTTAATCCCCAGGGTTTTGGAGTCTGGGGGCTTTTTCTTTCCCTGGCAAACTTGTGAGGGAAGATGCTTCAGAAATATTACCCATTGGCTGTCACTTAATAGAAACTGTAACAGTTGGTGATGGTAATAGCATTAGTTTGAAACTAGCAGGGAAATGCAGGTCTGGCATATGGACATCTAAAATCTGTGGAGTGATGGAGCTGAGGAACATGAGACGTTCAACTAGCTGGTGAGTTGAGGGCTCGGAGTTCAGGTTTTACAGCATCAAACTGTCTTGGAATTTGTCTGCAGTAAGCAGTCAGTGCTTCAATAGAGAAATTTCCAGCTAATCTTTTTCCCTGCATTTGCCGGGCAGACTGCACTGAGTCAGCTCAGCCCAGTCCCCACTGTGCAGTGGCTGCAGCCAGTCTCACTCCATCACTTTTAATGAAACTGAGTCTCTGTGGTTTTCACTAATTTACTCATACGCAAGAGAAATGAGGAAGTATTTTCCTGTCTCTCTCTGATAATGAATGAGATATGAAAGAGCTTCATGGCCAGTAAGCACCCTGGAGGGACTTGAGTTTGTCAAAACGTGCAAGGCGTCTTCATCAAAGTAACAAAATGATTTTCTTTCCCCTTACTCTGTGAACTGAAAATTCACATGACAACAGCCAGAAACGTGCCCATCTTAGCTTAGACAATGGAATTGACTTTGAAAAACCGAACGTGTGGCAAAACTGATAACCTCTTTTGCATCAGTATTTTTCAGAGGTGTATCGTGCAATAATAAATGGTTGCCTGAGGCAGACTTTAATGTGGGGCTTTTGCTATAGTCTGGCTTGGTGTCTGCACTGTGAACCCCTGCTTGCACAGTGCAGTGCGTTGCTCTCAGAGCACAGCATGGGCAATAAATATGTTTCCTTCAAGGGATGTGTCGAATTTTGTTTACCAAGAATTCCCATTTCTGTTTGCTGCCCTCCTCAGATGTGCTTTGTATACACCAGAAGGACAGAGATGAGAGTTTACAGAAGATTAAACAGGTGCAAACACATTAAGAGAGACAGTAAGGGATGCAAATTGTTAAACAAAAATATTGAAGTCCACTTTAGATGTCTTCAGGGCTTTTCAGTACCCAAGCTTAATAAAATTAACCAGCTATTGCAGCTTAGCTCCTGTGCTTAGCGTTGCTATCAGAAGCAATCAATAGGAAATCCAGCCTTATATGGTATGGTTTTGGGGTACAAATTGTAGGTTCCGCTCTGCAGTGGAGAACAGCTCCCCAGGAATAGTGTCAGCTGTGCAATTTCAACAAGATAACTTGTCACAGTGCTCCTTAGTGCACTCCTGTACTTCAGACCTTTTCAAAATGCAGTCCCCTTTGAAAGGAAGAGTAAATAATTTGAACTATTACTCCAGTTCCACATTTAAAAATAGGCAGTGGTTGTAGGAAATACAGACCTTGAAAAGCAACCTGAACACTTGTTAGTCCAAGGATTAAATTAGCTGGCCAAGAGACAATTGTCGCCATACAAACCTCCCATTGAAATCTGAAAGCGTACAACTATTTTTGCTGTTTCATTTGAACATATGGTTATTCAGTGGTGACAAATATTCACTGAATGTATTATTTAAACAATATTGCATATTAATTGAATATTGTGTCTGTAGCATGCAATTTGAGCATTATTCAGTAGTCCCTTCTCTTGTAGTTACTACTTTGCTTTGATTTCAGCATTTCCTGGGCTCTTAAGTATTCATCATGTATCGATTCCCATGGAGTTCCCAACTTTCCATACCCCAAGGGAGCCTACACATGTTTGACCGTGGTCAAAAAGGGGAATATCTTGATGCTGATGTCCTTTTGTTCTGCATGTATGCTAGACACTGACTGGGTGTGGTACTATTTCAGATTTGTCCAATTTTTGTGATTTTATTACTTGTATCAGTAGAACCTGGAGGCTCAAAGACATTCAGGAGCCTGTTGTGGTGAGTGCTTTGCACAGTTGTGACAAGACAGTGTCTGGTCCAAAGAGCTTGACTGTGTTCTGAGAGAAAACCTGCCAAGTGAATGCAACAAGGAAGCAGAGAAGAAAAATTAAGATAATCATGACAGAAACACCTCATTATGTGGATTGTCTTCCTGCATCTTTCGCCAGTTCAAATTCCATTTTTATATGACTAAACTATTAGTAACATTCAGTCCTGTTACCAAAGAGGAGAGCGTCTCCAGTGCCGCCTGCTGTTATGTGCAACAATTAGCATCACGGCAATTAGTGTCCTGCAGTCTGTGGCTTGACCCTCTAGAATGGAGTATACGGCTGAGGAGAGCTGAGTAACGTCAGATAACATGAAGGAAGCTCCATTGCTCCTGTAGTTGATTAGCTTTCATCTTAATGGAGCTTCATCCTAACAAGCAGGTCTGAGGAAGGAGCTCCTCTGAGGCTCCTACTGCTCCTGCGTGTTGAGTTATGGTTGTGCCAGCGCGTCTCCGTGGCCCGGGGCCTGTGTGAGGGATGACTGGACAGCGGGAGGATCTGCTGAAACAATCCCAGCCGTCGCTGAAGACAGCTCTGCGGCACTCCAAGGAAAGACATGGGCTGGCGCTTATGTATGACCTGCTTCTGGAAGGAGCCAAGTGTGGGGGAGACATTAGGCCTGCGCTAGCTCTCCCCAGACACCTGGGCCCTACCAGCATGCATCAGCAGACTGAACAGACTGGCAGCTGGAGACCTTTCGGAAGCGATCTCTGAGGTTACATTTCCCTCAGAGCCAGGTCCTGAGCGATAGACCTATCACCTGCGATACCTGTTGCAAAGCTGGGTCAGTATGAGTCTGAATTTCAGGCGTTCCGGTGCTCTACACAAGATCTCTAATTCATCGCTCCCTGTAAGGAAAAGTTTGCACGGTTCCTGTGCCGAGCAAAGTTCTGTGTTAATCAGGAGCATGATATATGTATCTCACCTATAGAGAGAGAAGTTCCTCCAGATAAATATTCAAGTCGTTAAGAATGCGTTACATGGAGCAGAAGCTCCAAACACAGTTTCCACCGCTGTGGGTCCTTTATGAGCAGAAAGAATGATTCTAAAAATCTATTTAAAATTAACAAAAAGAATCATTAAGCAGAGTAAGATTTTTAAAAATGCACTTTCAAGCTGGGAAGCCACCTCATTTAGTATAATGAGTGAGCAGATCCTTGGGCCCTGAAGAGAAGCAAATTGAAACAAAATGGCTCCGGCACTGGCTTGCATAATGATGGACTGAGCACGTGTCCTGGCGTATAATGATCCCATCTTTCCCATGGGGCTTGAGAAAACAGCATTTGTTGTGACAGAAGCCTCTGGCTGGGACACTTGTTTCCATCAGGAAAAAGAAGAGGGCTGGTGACAGTGTGAATACGAAGTGGAAGAAGAGGTGGAGAAAAAGTAGCAAAGTTTAAGGTCGCAAGCGTTGGAGAGGAGAATAGTGATAATGCTCACAGTAGAGTGGGAGGCAGGAAAAGGGGAAGGGCTCAAGGGATGGCACATTTGGGCAGAAGGATGAGTTGGGGTGGTTCAGAGATGCTGCCAAAAAGCAGCTAGTGAACTGGGTTAAAAATGAGCAATCCCTGGTGGGATAGCTAACCCTAACATGATCCCTTGCTAGTTCTAAAAGCTTCTTTCCATTTCGTCTTTCCAAAGCAGCACAAGGATGTTTTAAGAGAGAAGGAACCAACCCACCAAAAAGGTAGTGGTGCAGCACCGATGGCAGCAGTGCACCCAGCAGGTGCCTGTGCTTGTACCAGCCCCACTCTCTTCTGTCTTCGCTGCGTAGGGAAGGGTTTCCTTAAGTGGGAGGAAAAGCAGGCCACTTGCATCCTTGGCCTTTCTGCTGAAGAGAAGAGAAACTACAGAGAAGACAATGTTGAATGACCACATGAGATAGAGAGTAATGAGATGTTGATGCTATCTCCCAAGAACGGGACTGGATCTCTCTACTGCTATTTCTTATTTTCTGCGCTATTTCGTAGAATTTACTGGGCAGCTGTGAAACATGAATGGAGCAGTGCATCTCAGCTGATAGACACTAAGATTTTGCTCTGCCACCCCCAAAGTCCTTGGAGGTCTTGCTCCGTTTGTAAGTTCTAACTGCTACTTAGTCTGTTCTGATTAAGTAGGTTTAGTGGGTCACTGTGCTGAATATTGCCCTGCAGCAAAATCACTTTTGGATTGTACACTTTGCAGGTGCAGTCTGGAGAGTGGAAGATCCTTGATTAATGACCCACTTTGTGAGGGAGGCAGTGGGATTGCTTTCTCCAGAGCATCAGTCAGCTGGCCCAAATGAAGTAACAGTCACAGCATAGGTAATTTAAAGCTAGATTGCTACCCTTTACAGTAACATCAGAAAAAGTGCAGCTGTCCTCATCCGTGCCACCTAAGAATTCAGGAAAAGCATGGGACTGATGTAGCAGCTGCATGCATACTCATCAAAACTTGGTGGTCCCAGTGGAACAGGGCTGTGCACTGTCTGTTCTGCATGCAGCCTGCCTGCTGCCTGGTCCGTCATCCATTCCCTTTCATCTGTCATTGTGCATGGGAAGCAGGGAGGCTCTTTGCTTCTCTGTCTGTGGCTTCTGTCATTTTTTTATTATTGCACACTGTCAAAATGTTGTCTCTCCCCACACCTCCCTTTCGCCTGTCTCCCTGGGGAATTTGTGCTGAAAGATGAAAGCAAAACCATCTTTCTTGGCTACTAAAAAGGCAGAAGGTTCATTCTGACGTGTGCGTGGCCTGTGGAGACACAGAGATCACACTGGGGATGAAAAGGAGGATATTTGGGTAGAGAGAAGCCATCTGTTTCTCTGGCTAGAGCGTAGCCTACCTTCTCAGGGGCTCTGGGAGCTTTACTCACTGAGAGAACACCTAGCGTCTTGTTTACCTAAGCCTCCACTCTGCCGCTTGAATGCATCTGTGATCCAGTCCAGCACAACATTACCAGGCAACACATCAAGCTCATCCGTAGATCAGGATGCACAGATCTGTGCTTCATATTCCTGCAAATCTCCACTGACCGCAAGGCTGTCCTGCCCCGTAGCGAAAGCCTTTCCTGGGAAGGCAGGCACATGTGAGCGCCTGTCCCTGCATTTGCACTGCGTGCAGCGTTTAGAGCCAGCTTGCCCTTGCCAGAGTCTAGTTGCTGGGGCAGGGGTTCCTTCAAAATCACTGGGAGAGGAGGAGAGACTGGGGAGCAGGCTGGTGTGGGCATTCAGCGTGGGGGCCCTAGAAGAACTGCCGGGTGCTTCAGCTGTCTGAGGGTGATGCTGGGAACTGCAAGGGAAACTGTGGTCTCTTGAGATACTTGTCTTTCCAGCAACTTGACAAATTACCAAGAGTTTGAGTGGGGACTTGTCTTCGCCTCTGATCCAAAACGAGATTTATGTGTCCCCTCACATGTGTCACTAATCCTGCCCGCCTGCGCAGGAGCTGTGTTGATGAAGAACTTGTTAAGAAATAAAATCTCTAACATGACCTTTGATATCTGCTCTTCTCTCTCTTTTTTTTTTTTTTTTTTTATTCTCTGCCTTGTTTATATTTTCAGCAATTGTTAGAAAACTTGTGTCCCTCCATGTTTTAATACCTTGAGGCTTAGCTGTGATGGAAGGGACTGAAATACCGTTAGTGCCACATTGGTGTTGCAAGCACCTGAGTGTAGTAGGTACAGTTTTAGCTTTTCAGCACTCTCCTACCACCAGGAGCTTTGGTACTGGAGAGGGATGTGTAACTGTGGCTTCAGACTTAACCATGTTACTAGAACTGCGGTGTTACTATTCAGGATTCCTCACGCCTCTCCATCCAAACCAGTATCCTAAATCTGGTTGGATCCTGAGGTCCTCTCAGGCATGCAGGTCACTTTTCAAAAAAGCTGAGCTGTCAAAACCTGGCGCTCTGATTGGATTTCCGCGTGTGCGGCTCTGACAGCACGCATCTCTCTGCGGTTTCAGCTGGATTCTCTCATCTTTGCTTCCTATCTTAAATGTTTGTGTAATGGTGTTATGTCTGTTCCTTCACACATCAGAGACTGCTGGAATTTAGGGTTTATAAATTGCGCTTTTTTCCAAGTACTGACTGGGTTCAGTGCTGTTCAGATTTTGTCATTTGAATGTCTTTAGAAGGCCGTTACATTTGTAGCAGGTTTTTTTTTATAGTAAGTTCTTAGTTACTCCTGTACTGTTAGCATAAGTCACAGAAGTATTGATGTCCCAGAGATTTGCTGCAGCCTTAGGAAGAGAGAAACAACCCAGTTTTGTACCATCCCAGCATACGCGTCCCAGCAGTTTGGCAGCAGTGCAAACTGTTGGCACCCCACAGTGTGATCCCCGGTCAGCCCCAGCACTGACCTCCTGCCAAAAGGATTGCTGGCAGCCAGCGTAGTGGGGCAGGAGTAGAAGAGGAGGAGTGGTCTATGTGAGTACAAGCTAAAGGTAATTGATAAGCAGTGAGATAATAGAGTCTACCTGAGCTTGGAAGAAAGAGTGAGCAGTTCTAAAACAGGAGTTTTTTCTGTTTTCCTAGCAGGTGTGGGACTTCAGTTATTCTGCAGTCCCAGTCTTGGCTCCCATTTAAAGACAGTGAGATATTCTGTTTTATAGTCTTGCTATTTGGGAAATTGAAGGTTTATCACTGTCCTTGAAAATAAGAATTAATGCGGTTGCTTCTGTAGTGCAAATTAAATCCTCCATTTAATTCTGGGAGCCAGCTGGAGATGTTTGTGACTGAGACTTTAGATGTACTCATCTTAATGCATCCATCTTAGTTGCTGTTAGTGTTTTGCTGCTCTCTGGTGCCTTACATCCCAGGACAGCTGCTTCGGAGGACGTTAGCACTTTCTAATCCCCTACGTTCGTGGCCTTCTCGTTCAACCCCTCTCTTTGATCTCAGACTGAAAACTCCTTTTAGTTGTCTAAATATCATGAAGCTGAGGGTGGTCTCATCCTTGCATATGGAAGTGAACAGCTAAGAGCTGGTTTAAAACTGCCCAACTGAACAGTAAGTTAACGCTGGTTAGCAGAGGGTTACTGTTCCTTCTAGCAAATTGTATTTTGTGTGCGGGGGTAACAGTTAGGGATGAGAGTTGTTTGTTAGTCTGAGATGTTGTCTGATGCTTCTTGTAAAGCTTGCTGTTCCACACAAGGCTTCTGATGCGGTTGCTGTTCTGGGATGTGCCCTTTACCTGCATTGGTAGTCTCGTAGAGCTTTTAGGAAAGCCTTTGGCCGGTGATAGGGTGGGGAGAGCTACAGGTGTTTGGGTTTCTTCATTTAATGCAAATACTGTCTTTTCCTGCTGCTGGAGCATCTTTCCTGATTCTTGCCACAGCTGCAGGCCAGGTACAGGCGAGGGAAGGCTAGTATCCAGGGAGCAACATTAGATTCAGATTGAGGGCTCTGATTCATGATCAAGCTCATCTGTGTCCACCAAGCTGGAATAGCTTCTTCTGTGTGTATTCTTATCCAACATGAGGTAATTTGATTGATTCATTCCAGTGAAAGAGGATTACCGGATTTGTGTTACCTTACTTTGCTTTTCCCACTGATAACTACCACGCACAAAGCAGAACCTCGGTAGTTACTGAATAGCTGCCCAAACCACAGTACCTTGTGAGTCTGTAATATCATATGTTTACAAATTTTGAAACTTTGCAATGACCAAACAATAATTTAGCAAATGAGGGTGATGTTTTTCTTATTCCTTTCTTTCTAAGTTAATCTCTGTTTAAAACTTAGTGAGCCTTTTCTGACTGTAGCTTTGAAAAGCTTTGCAGACTTAGCCAACTGTTACTGTGTTCAGAAATATTGTTATGATGACAGCTAATTCCTCGAGCAATGTGATTTTCATCTGGCTGCTCACTCTTCTTGAAGAGCTCCACGGTGATGATCCGTAGCTATGAGTGTAGAAGCCTGATCAGTCACGCTTTCCGAAGAACCCATCCAGGACTGTCTGGACAGAACCAAATGCCCTTTATTTAGCACTTTGCGTAGCAATAGAAAAAAAAATGAATAAAAGGAAAGCTAGCCTCGGCATGTTCTCTGGCAGGCAGTTAAGTCAGAGTAGCCTGCACTGCCAACACACATCATGGAGCAGGAAGGACACTTTACTAGTGTTCAGGCTTCCACATTTCACTTGGACTTGACTCACTGGAGTACTTGTCAGCTGGCCTAGCTAGCCTGTCATGTTATCGGTTGTATCTCTTCAACCATTCTGTCTCCTTTGCATGACTGACAGCACTTTAATTAGGATATTATAGGACGATGGACCTGGCTGCAGGTGTCTGTCTCAAGCATCACCATTCATTGTTGAGATGAACAGCTCTATTGCCTTATTTCCCAAGAGCTCAGGTAACAGCAGCTAACTTTTCCAATGAGACTTTTATTTTTTGATGGAGAAAACAATCTTTTCCTTTTTTTTTAATTCCCCCCCCCAGGGAGATCTGGTATTAAAATATTCAGCTGTCTGTCTCATTTCTTAACATGCAATTTGTCAGGAAGTGAGTTTCCATTAAATTCTTGATAATTAGCATACTTGGACTTTGATAGACATTTTTCTTTTTTGCAACAATATTTTTTTTTTTAGCTCATTATCTGCATGCAAAATCAGTCAGCTAAATTCCTGTCTGTCAGACATCTCTATCTTGGCTCATTTATAACCAGTTTGAGGTCCGTAAGTATTGTAATGAATTACTGCATTGGATCTCAGGTCATGGGTGACAGGTGAAATGACTTGGGAAAACTCTGCCTAGAACATGCTAAATGCTTCCTCCTTCCATGCGACCTATTTTGAAATTATACTTTTCACTGGTTTTGATGCTTAAAAAGGGGAGTAGGAGTTCAGGCCAGGTCAACAGTGGGGTGGTGTCTAGAGAGCCCTAATCCTTTAAAACAAGGTACTTAGTATTCAGTCCCCCCTTTGGAAGGGACTGGCAGAAGTTAAGGTGGCCTCTGTATGTAAGTTATGCTTAGTTCTAGCTAGGCTTATTGAGCTCGTCACTGTCACAGGCACTGAATTCAACTAATGTTTTATTATTCATCACAATGTGTTCTTTGACTAAATTGAGTTTTTCATTGCTATTGCAGCTGCTTTCTCAAAAGAGCTGGTTATAAATGCACTGCCTCTTTTTCTGAACATACTGCTTAAGAAGCACATGGACATGGCTGTATTAACATAAAAATCTCTTCTTGGTTAGTTACTCATCCACTGGCCTTTTCTCCTGTGGGTGGCTGTTGTAAAAGAGCTCTTGGAAGTGCAAACACTGCTGTAAGTTCTGAAGTAGTTCTGTCCAACAGCTTGTCAAGATGTCAGAGGAGAAAACAGCTGCAGCCCAAGCCCTTACCCCGGATGGCATCCATGGCAACGTCCAGTAAGCTTTGCCCCGGGGTAATGCTAAAGCAAATCATATATTAAAAATGAGGTAGGGAAAGTAGCAAAGAGGTAGCTAATCCCACTAAGCCATGGGCTAGAGAGAGCTTTTGGCCATGAGCAGGGAGTGAGTCGATCCCAGCAGGCCACAATGGGCTGTCCGGTCACACTAGCTTCAGAGGGGTTCTCAGCAGCTATAGGTCCTCTCAGGCATGTTCATACCGTCCAGGAGCAACGAGGGGAGGAAAGGAAGCTCAAAGGGGGCAGACTGGGTTGCCCACTTGACAGTTAGTGAAAGGAGATTAAGGGAAAAGTAGGAATTTTCATGGTTCTGCATAAATACATTCCTCCATGACAGAGCATGGAGACTCTGGGGCATTCTCATAGCAAGGCAGGAAACACGAACAGCAAAAGACGTGAATAGCTCTCCTAAAATTCTTTTTCTAATCAGTCCTCACTGTGCTGCAGTCCCAGTGCTTGGTGTCAGATACTGTGTAGCTCCCACCTTGAAACCAGGTCAGACAGGGAAATGGCGTATGGAAAGTGAGCCAAGCTCTGCGTGGCCTGCTTTGCATCCGTTCGGTCTGGAGCGCAGATGGAAGCATGAACCAGCTCTTTGGACTTTCCTGGCCCCGAGCAGCATGGCTGCTGATGGGCCTCAGGTCTTCTGTTTGCAACTGATTTGAAGCTTGTGCACTTCAAAGGTACTGACTGCAAAAGATAATCCCTTGGTATGCATCAGCCCGTGGCTTCTGGCAGCCTGACTTTAAAAGAGGTAGAGCAAACTTTGAAAATAATACCAGCGGGTTTTTGTTCCTGTCCGGCTTTCCCATACCCAAACCTTGCTCGTATCACTGCCTAGTTAGTGTTGAGAGAAAGCAAGCATATGGAAATCAATGCGGAAACTGAATGTAAGCTGAAGACCAAGGAGACACACCATGACCTGACCATAGTTCCAGGACACCCCTTACTTTGGGAGCTCTCATTCTCTGTGGGCTTCTTGGACAACAGGGCAAGGAGAAGAATGTAGGTTAACAGGGCTCGAATGTTTGCTGTTGAATTATTCTCTTCAGATACAAATAATGATGCAGGATGGTGGCTGAGGCCATCGGACTTCTGGTTCAGGTGGGTGAGTCTCTTAAAAGCCGCGTGGCTGAAAGGTTAGCCAAGGATAAGAACAAGGTGCTTTCACCTCTGAGGTGACTGCAAAGCCACACACACAGGCGTAAGGTTGCAGGCAACTTGTGAGTGTGCTGCTGGGGCTGCTGGCTCACAGCTCCTAGCTAATCAAAGTCAATGCTCTTCCCTTCTTCAGAAGGGGACCCTGTCCTCGTTTCTAAGCTGCTGCAAGCCGAGTGGCTGCTTTTAATAGAGTCTGCACAGAAGATGGTTGTAGGCAATTGAATTAGGGTTGCGTTATTAGTCCATCTGTGCAATATGCTCTGTTTATTGACAATCTGCTTAGAGTGGCTGGAGCTTGTTAAAGGTAAAGTGTTTCCTACTGCTGAATTTTGGGAGTTGTCCACCTGTTAAGAAGCAGCAGCGCTGGAGGAAGGGCTCTCTTTAGACTGAAAACAGGCTTGGTGTGAACTGTCTGCACTGTTTTTCTGGCTTTCTGTAAGGGGGAAGGGTTGCATGGGAAGGGATCATCAGGTAGCAGGGCTTCACTCTATAGTTCATTGTGATGTGCACGCTCCCACTCCATCCGCTTGCGGCAAGGGGCAGCTGTTGGCATGTGGGATTGTATGCAGGGCTCCGGGGAGAGCTCTTTCTGCTCACATTTCTAAAGGTTTCCCGGTAGGATCTGATCTGCGGCACCCGTAAGCCAAAGTCAGTCTCTGAATGTCATTCTGCTGCGAGGTGTCTTTGTGAAAGAAACCCGTGTTCATCAGAGGGGAGAAGCGTGTGCTGCGTTGTTGGTTCAGGAAGATGTGGCATGATGTTTTGCAGAAGGTTTTATGTGCATGTGTCAAGCTCTTGCCTGTACCAGTAGCCTTGCTGTGGTATTTGAGATAGAAAATTTATCTTTAAAGATGATCACGAAGAGAGTAGGGAGCAAATACTGCAGTAGTTTATGCAAGAAGTACATTGCTTTTTGAAGACAGCAGGTGCATACTGTTGACTGGGGAATATAAAAATGGCCAGAATCATAACTCTTTACCAAAACCATGGTCTTCATTCAGGCTTATGGCTTCCCTGAAATCCCTTATTTCAGAGTTTGGCTGTCAGTGCACTCCCATGCTGCTCACCAGCATTATTCTTGTATACCAGAACTGCGCGTAGTGGTCCAGACACATGGCTTGTAAATAATCTTGGTGGGTCTTTTTCAGTGTTGGGTCCCAACAAATGAGCTCGATTGTTGCACACTACGAGACAACACAAAATGTCTTTGGTATCTGTATCTGTTTATAGGTTCATAGTGAAAACCCCATGCAGAGAAGCAGCAGTGCTGATTAGCAAGGGTGTGGGAGTGACTTGGGAGAATAGACATTGAAAAGCTAAATAGATGTAACTTGACTAGATAGCAATTTATAGGACATGCTATAACTGTAAGAGCTCGAAAGTAAATTGTTTAGGGTGATCTGACAGGGATTCAACTTCAGCAAAGGATCAAGTATCATAATTCTTTGTGGTAGGGATATATAGAATCTTCATTCTGAATAAAAACCTCTGTCACTTTCCTTGTACAAAATGGAAAGTTGTCCTAATGTGTGGAACAACACTGTGTAACACAAGAGGTGTGTTAACCATTATAAGATGTATATTGTTCTTGAAATTGAGTTGCGAAGCTACTTCAATTTCTAGAAGTCCAAGCTCCAAAGGACATCTCTTGAGCACCCCAAGGGTTCTTATTGTGGCTAATTATTTTCAAAAGAATCAGAAGGAGCTAAACAGCAAACTCTTACTGAAACTCAGTACACGACTTAGAAAAGTCAGAATTTTTAGCAGCATCGTTTGTACTGGCATGAAGGCTGACATGAACCTGGGAACGCTTATCTTCAGTTACCTGACAATGGCCTGAAGCAACACAGTATGAAAAGAGGAGAACAGTAATGATGCATAAAAATTTGCTGTTCTTAAGACCATACGCATTACTGTAGTGTGCCAGTCCTGCGCAGGAGCATCTCTTCATTGAGAGCTGTGAGAATGCAAAAGTCAGTTCATACGAAAATGAGCAACACAGTTTAGAGACAGTCTGCATTTCTAGAGATCAAACCTGAAAAAGCCAAGGATCACATAAGATGTCTGCGTCAGGCATTCGTTCTCTTCATCTGGAAGAAGGAAGAGTTTAATAACTGAGAGCTAGACTAGGGAATCCAGTCCATCCAGTTACTACAGAGAGAGAAGACTGTGGAATGTCAATGCATTTTGCAACCAGTATCCTGGTAGACCCTGGTGTATTTGTGATGATTAGCAAGTAACTTGACAGTGTATGAAATAATTGTCTTTGTAGATACAAAACAACATTGACATCGACTTTGAAATTTAAATGAAAGAAACACAGTAGAGTTCTTTTAGATGCATAACCTTGGTGAGTTTACTTATTTTTTCTTTATAATATGTTAATTACTTGAACGGGTATTAGTTAAAGAGGTTTTTATTTTATTATAAAGCCAAAACAACCATGTACAGATCCATGTTCTTGAACAGTTGCAGTATATTGCTTCCTACCCTGTATATAAATATGACCTGAAACAAAGTGATTTAATTGTCTGGGAGTAAGCTGTTGTTATTCAGGAAAGACTTTGTTTGGCCTGTCCTATTGCCACTGTGAAAGGCAAATCACAAAGCAAACAGCAATATAGTCTCATCTGTTTGTGTGCGGTGTGCAGTACACACAGCAAATGCCCAGGCAGCAGCTGTGATAGCCAGTTAGAGAGCTCCATTGGTGTCCAGTGTCTTTAAT
>Ga0181612_157394_pt1 | contig 14709 bp, 7 predicted proteins | sample HoacroProtozoa21_FD_119630 | JGI IMG/M metagenome (GOLD analysis project Ga0181612, IMG submission 119630) | Hoatzin crop microbial communities from Cojedes, Venezuel. Combined Assembly of Gp0051906, Gp0051904, Gp0051908 | reverse complement strand
GATTGCGCCTGCCTAGCTGTATGGTCTTCCCAGCTGATATCAGGGTGGTTGAAGTCCCCCATGAGAACCAGGGCCTGTGACTGTGAGGCTGCTTGCCTCCTACTGTTGTTTCTCAAGAGTTAAAGTAACCTTTCTTTTATTAGTATGTCCTTCAATTTGAATGATTCAGTATTTGACTTGTGAATACAACGTAGTTTTGCTGGATTTATGGAAAGCAGTTATTCTGAATTATTTATTTCCTGTCAAATTGGGATTCTGTACTGTAGGGATGCTTCCAGCAGGAACTTTCCTCTGCATGGGAAGCCTTCTCCTCCTGTCCTTTGAAAGACAGCTGCCTCCGTGGGAAATTGACACTTTCTTTTAGGCTGTCTTAAAGTACAATTCTACGAGAACATAGTGGTTTTCTGAAGTACTGTTGTAGCTTCATTTATGGGAAATAGTAAGTATCAATGCCTCGAACGCAGTAGGTGGAGCGACTCTTTGAGTCAGATATCAGTGAAATAAGTATTATTTGTAAACTGAGGATGGTTGGAGTTTTCTGTGTTACTTAAATAGCTTTTGAAGAATTACATTGAAACAGATTTGTTGTAAAAATAGCAAAAGCAGATTGCACTTCACTTGGCAAATGAATCATGTTTCAATAGATGAAAACAAGTACTTTACTAATAGGAAAAAGCTTTTAATAGCTCATGCTCAGAATACATCCTGCTTCTGCTTGTAGTGACAGCCATTCATAATTTACATTCTTTACAAAATATTGAATGCTCAGTTGAATCTGACTAGGTGCATTGGAGAGCGAGGGAAAGCATTACTTCAGTCATTCTTGCTTTGAACTTGTTTTTTATGATTATAGTGTTTTCAGTCTGAGATTTTATTAAAACAATTTTAGAAGATTAAATTGCTATTGCATAGAATTCTTTTACCATTGTCTCTGTGGAGATGGATACTTGTGTCAATTTGCAGTGTTTCTTTTGAGGCAAATTCAAGCTGAGGGCATTAGGAATGCAGCTTTTTTGTAGTTGAAATCTGTCGTGTTCTGGTATCTGCAGTGACTCTAGATGTAAGTTAAGATTAGTGGGTTATGGTTAACGTGTTTGTGGATGTATTGCATGGATCTTCAGGTTAGTGGGTGCATTCTGAAATTATTTTTCCATTGCCAGGCAGCTGCATTTTAAGTTGTATATGTCAGATGGAATCTTACTCTCTATATTAACATAAGCAGATGTATTTATTCTACCCATCAGTCTCCAACCATTCTGATTTTGTTACTTTTTCGTTCAGTCCATTGGTCTATGAGATCATCAGTTTAAAGATGAGAATTTCTCTGTATTAAATTTTACTGGAAAATTGGGAAGGGGGTGGTTGGTTGATAGAAGCAGACAGAACTGCTAATACATCACGGGTAAGTTCTCCATGTTATAGCATTTCAGTAATTTAACTTGCCAGTCCTTTTTCATACTCACTTAAAACTTGTATATTTATCCTCTGGGAACTGAACATGTTCATTCAAACAGTGTCATCTTTCTCATTGATGATACTTAAGTATTCACACTCATATTTCTTGGCTTCAGTGTTTGTCAAGGCAGTAGAAACTACCAGAGCTAGATGTAAGGCGATATATGTGAAGAATCAACAGACTCAGACTGTAACTGCATTTTTACAAGGTTCCAGGGGAAAAAGTGAAGGAACAGTGTTTCAAGAAGGTACTTACAGCTGAAAGCTGGAGACCTTTGTTCTATTTAGTGTTCACAACCACAGGATTCTGTTGGTGCTATAAGCAAATGTTACTACTTTAATTCCTCATGTAAAATGAAAACTTTCCACTACTGGAGTAAAGCTTGAGGCTCTTGGATACTTTGAATATATTTTCAGTTTCTGTACCGAGAGGTTTGTTTTACAGGCATCATGGCAGATTAAATTGGATTGCAAAAATACTATTAAAGCTTAATAAATGATAGAAGACTGTACAGGTTAATATGGAGAGCTTGTATTTAAAAACATTTTACTTGTAACAAAGCACAGAACTGAGAGCAGTGAAGTCTCATAATGATACTTTTGCAAAGTTTTTAGAGTAACTTCAGTTAATTTCACAGCCTTGTAATTTCACAGGAGTGTGAAGTGCAGCTCGTTCAGAGATTGGGATCTTTGTTAGCAAACTGCATGAAGAGTACTACTTTCTGGGCTTTACTGAGTTCTATGGGTATTTATGTATTATGTTGCTCTGTATATTCTGAGTGTTAGCATAGGCTAATACTTTCATTTGTTTTAGACAGATTTCCTTAGTTATAGAAGCTGATTATGGCAACAAAACTGATGTACCGGGAAGAAGAGTCAGAACTGTACTGCAAACACAGGCTCTTTTTTTTTTTTTTTTTTCTCCCCCCCCCCCCCCCCCTCAACTCCATCCCCCGACTCCCCTTTTGTAGGACACTGAAGAAATGGATAGAGAAGCTGGAGAGGAATTTCAGGAGGATACCTCAAAAGTTCAGCCACAGCAGGAAATAGCTTTTTCTCTGAAGACCATAAGTACTAGTGAACCGGCTAAGGTACGGATACAAAATTGGATTTATGTTACAGTTTTGATTTGGAAGTGCTCAAAATCCATTGAAACATTAATTTGTGTAGGTAAGGTTACAGCAAGAATACTGCTTCAGGCTATATGTTGATGAATATAAAGGTGATTGAGAGGTTGAATTTTAGGTATAGGTCAATTACAAGTTTTCAAAAGGATGTCTGATCTGTAAAGCAGTGTCTTCTAAATCAGTAGTCACTTTCATGAATATCAAGTTATTTTCTTGTTTGAATATTCAAGCAATAGTTTACAACTTTGAAACCTGGAAACCAAAAAACTGATAGGTTTGGGCACAAGACTGATAGTGTATTCTACTGTTTCATTGCAACAGAATGAAATGTTACTAGCTTACTGTATTCTGACTTAAATGCAGTTTTAATTTGATTTTTAGTGACTGAAGAAGAAAAGTTTTTATTTGAACCAATTCACAAACTGCTTGCTTCAGCTCACAGTTGAAATAAATATTCTAGAGAATACAAGCTCAATTTAATCTTTTTCCAACTAGCAGATTTTTTTAGATACTGTTACCCTACAAGCATCACATTATAGGAAGAAGTAAAGTATTTAGTATTTCTAGTGGTATTTGGTTTGTATTCCATAAAGCATGAACAATACCAGTGAGACAGCAGTTTGGTATGGCAGAATATCTGTCAGGATATTGAATTTTACTTTGTAATTGGTAAGCATTTGTTTGATAAAGATAACAAGGTCTTAAGATTGAAGTGAAAATATTAGAATGGAGTCTTTTACAAGAGGCCGCAGGTCACCAAAGAAAAAGTACAGAGAATGTTTATTGAGAATATGTGCCTTGAAAAGCACATTCAGATATACTTTCAGCTTATTCTCAACATTGAAGTAGAGCTTGTACTGTAATTATTTAGTTTAGGTTCAGCTCAACCTTTATTCAAGGTTAGCAACAGCTGCCTATTATATCTGACTATTGCAAAGTTGGTTTTGTGGGTGATTTTGAAGCTATGTCTGAAAAAACAGACATGTGCGTGTATGTGCAAGTGGCTTTATTGCTGGTAATGTGTGTTTAAAAAAAACTGAAAAGCAAGTACGTTGGTTTGTGTTGGAGGCCAAAGTTGAAAATGTGTAGACAGAAAACTTGTATTTGGATTGTGACATCAGGGTCGGGTTTTTGATGTGTAGAAAGAGTTGTACCAGTGCATCCTAAAAGGCTAGCCTTTGCTACTTAGAAATCTAAATTGATTTGAGAAACACTTTTCAGCTGCATGTAATGATTCTTTTGATCTGCAGTTAGATATTTTATTTTTTCTCATGAAGTGCCAGCACTGCCAAAATATCAGCCCAGTTTCAGGGGACTTTGCTCAATTGTTTAGTGTTGAAAACAGTACCAGACTTCCTAGGTGACTTGTTGGCATCAGCTCTGATGTAGAGCTACGCTGGGCACTATTTTTTGGAGGCTAGAGTGCTCTTGTTACTCTTGAATCTTAAATTTGATCTGTTCATGTATGTGCCTTATATGGCTGTGTTAGTGGTGATTTTGTGAAACAAGACACAGAGTCTGTAGTAAACTTGGGGGAGGGGCAAAGGACAAACAAAACTGTTACTAACAACATTCCTTGGAAGTTAACTGGACTTCATAAAGGGCAACTTGTGAACTGTTGTGTCTGACAATGGTCTATCAGCCTTTATCAAGTCTTCCTGCCATCAGACTCGGCTTAATTGTAATTTCGCATATTCAAAGATGCCTTCTTGGCTGTTCCAAAAAGTTTTAGAAACAGTCTGTGACTGATGTGTGAAGTGGATGACTGAAATTTCCAAGGTAGGCAATCTAATCTTCAGCAAATGCTCCAAAACATGAGAACTAAATATGAGAGAAAATGAACTGATACTAGAGTGCAAATAAGTTATTATCCAGAATATCCTCATAAAGACCAGACACAGCTGAATGTTGAATGCTTCTGGTGACTTTTCCCAAATTATACACTGGGTTGTGTGGGAACCTGTGGCATTTTGTCAGCAGGCATGGGTTTTAAATGAAGAGATATCTTTGGAAATCCTTAATTTCTAACAGTTTCACAAGTCACCACTTCATTAGTAAATTGTAGAATCATGCATATAACTTCATCAAATAGGCTTTATTCATTGTTTCAGCTTTCCTTTCCGAATTAATTCGTTAACACAGAATATCCTAGCGAAGAGTAGTTCCAAATTCTTAATCTTTGGTATCATATCCACTTCCCCTCATCCAAAATTCAAACAGAAGTATGGTATTTGGAAAAATGTCCAGATAATGCTATATATACCTGTATAGTTACATTTGCAGTAATCCTGAATGCTTTAACATTCAAGCTCCAACATGTTTGTTAGTCAACCTGAGACAGCTGTATGCTATTTAAATCTTAATGGAGTTGCTTTACCTGCAAGTGGAGAGTGACTCCGTCCTAACAAAACTGTGATACCAGTGACCTGAATCAGTTATGTTGCACAACTAGGAGCTTTAAGTCCTCCTCCTGTTTCAGAGGCCACATCCATGTTGTTAGAGTTCACGTGTTTGTGGCTGATGATTGGTAACCATTAGACGCATTAGAATTGGCCAAGCTTGGAAATCCTGTAGGGTGAGAGTTCGTTTTATCAGCATAATCGATTTAAAAAAAACCCACCAGATTACCATAATTTCAGTAGATTAAGCAAAATACTGCAATTTAGTTATTAAAGAACTTGTTTCAGTTGATGTGTAAGGGCAAACTCCTTTATTCGTAAAAGCTGAGAACTGCTACCTCTAAATTCATGTGTTGAGTTTTTTTAATTAAAGCTGTTTAACTTCTTGCTCAGTAGGATATGATTAAAAACAAATGTAAAAAAGTGTATCTCTTTGCTCACTTGTATGTTCTGACTAAATTTTTGAGATGCTTACATCACAGTGATGGAAACAGTAGAAACTGGTGATTATAATGTAGGATCTGTGTACATCCACATCAAGGGCTGGATGTAGACTTCACTGTTTTGTTGTGATAGTTCCAGATCCTGCTGTTGTGGCACAACTTGCAGCCATGACTTCTTAATAACATACTGAAGTTTGGGGTTTATTGCTTGACTGAGGCACTGTTTCCTAATAGTCTTGTTTGAAGCTTCTTGTCAGTAGGTCACCTGCTCTGGGATTTTATATTTATGTTCTTCCTTTCCTATTGGAATGTCAAAATGTTTTTTTGCATTTTGACTTCTGTTTTGCTGTACTTTAGTTCCAGCAAGTGCTATGCAGTAAGCTACAGTTACATCTTATTTCTGTAGTGGGAACCTTCAAAATAGACTGTGTAACTGGAAAATACTAGGAATATCTTTTATTTGGCAGTTATTCCTACAGTAGTTTCCACTGAAATACTTTCTGACTGCTCTCACAAATACCTGTTATTCTAGTGTAAGCATACATAGCGTTTGGAGCAGCTGATGGGAATGACTGCAGATGCTTTCTAAATATTACAGAAGTTTATTTTGGTTTTTGAGTTGCATATTTGGACCTATGCAGCTGGCCTGTTTTCCTTGCAACCAAATGCATATGTGTTGCTGTCTTGCATCTCTCCTGAATATGTGTTCTAGAGTATTTAGATCTTAGTGATTTGTAGATTGCTCTCTCTTTCTTTGCATGCCATGTATTTTAAGAATTCATTTGTGTGGTTTGTTTTTGGTTGTATGCAGCTATAAGTTTTGGCACTAGATGGCAGTCATAGTCTTGGAGCCTTGAATTAGAATTTTGAAGGATTTTAATATTGGCATAGTTTTTCAATGCCATCTTTCCAGCAGCTGCTAACTATACTGCCAAAATAACACAGTGTAAGTGTTTTACTGTTGTATGAATTAATAAACTGTTGGAAACTTTTTTCTCTTTTTCAAATAGCCTGAGGAGGCTCCTTTGCTTGCTGTTTCTACTGAGCCATCTGTAATTGTATCAGAGAGCGATTCTGGCAAGGTCGCTTCCCAAGTGCCACAGATGCTGCAAGAGACAGACGTTTCTAGTCCCAATATTAAGCAAAACAGTGTGCCTCCTCCACAGAGTAAGTGTCTCTCAGTACAATTTATTCGTCTGAATTCAGGATGTACTTTTTTCCCACAGAGGATATGTAGTCAGAATGCTTTGCCTTGAGGTTTGGGTTTAGAGCGCCATATCAGGTACTTACGTATTTTATTTATCTATCTTGCCATATTTTAGCTTTCGTGAAGTACTTTCACAAATGTGCTTTCACTGTGAGATAAAACTGGCTTTACCTGCTTGAATGCCTGAAAATGGCTGTTGGCCTTGTCCAGTCCTTAACAGACATTTGGACGTACTGTTCACCATCGGGACTGGAGCTCCATGCTGTGACTAAGTAGTTCTGCCAACACTGTTTCAAAGGCGTACTTGTGAGTCTTTAGTGGAACAGATGGGTACTAACATAGCAGTTGACAGGATGTTTAGCTACCAGAAATTTCAAGAAAAGTACAAGCAATTCAATTTTCAACCTACTGGGTTTTTTTTTAATTCTCAACTTGGCTCATTAACTTCTTTTTCCGTATGGTTCCGGGAAAGGTAGTAATCATGGAAGAGAAGAGTTGCTAATATGGGAGTAGAATGGTGTTGGGTGATGCACTTATTTTTGTTGTAGCCTAACAGCACGTACATGAGGCCGAACTACTGCAGGTATATTGCTTTTTAAAAGTATGCTGTGCCCAAAGATGTAAAATGTATCCTCCATTGTACTCAGCAAAAGTGCTTGTACTGAAGTACTCACCCAGTAAGACAGAAAAGTTATAAGGGAAGTCAGAATGTGAAAGGCATTGCTTTAAAAACAAAAAATAAGTTGTTTGGGTTAGACTTTTTAATGAGATTAATAAATACTGACATTTCATAAGAAGTTCCTGGTTAGGTGATTTCATAATATTAGTCTCATTCAGCTGCACTAGTTGGCTCCTTTGTTTTTAATATATTAAACAACAGAATCTTTCAAGTCAATGTGTCAACGTACAACTTTTTGTTCCGATTCTAAAATATGAAGGCTTTTGTGACTGATTCATGCCTCAACAATTGAAATAACATCTTATGTTCGACATATAAAATACTTTACCTGATTCACAACTTTTGGCAGCCAGCATGTTTTAAAGCAATCTGTTTGCATGAAATAGCATAGTGCTTCTTTATTTGATTATAGATTCCAAGTAACCGCGTCTTTACATAGTTGATTTTTTAAAAGTGCTTTTCTGACATGTCACGTATTTAGTGGTTAAAAGCAATGTAATCTGATAAAAAGGAACGATTAATGTTAATTGTGTACATGTACATTATTTCCAGTTAGCCAAAAAATAATAATGACCGTACTGGAAATAATACATTTTCAAAATGAATTACCTTTGTTGTGGATCACTCTTTGTATTGTGGTGTAAAAATCTCGGTTGAAATTAGCAAATGTTGGTTTAGAGGCACTTCAAGTTAGAGTATTTGGCAGAAGCAGGTAAATATAAATCTCCTTCAAAAATCGTGCTAGTTGATTGTTCTGAATTGCTTCGTAATAATATGGAGTGTAGTATCCAGGCTTTTAAAAGTCAATTCTGTGTAAACTTCCTCAGTCCTAACACTATAGTTATGTTCTGTTTTTAGCAAAGTCTGAAGAAAGCTGGGAATCCCCCAAACAAGTTAAAAAGAAGAAAAAAGCAAGAAGGGAAACGTGAACTTCCGAGATGGACATGTGTTGCTGAATACTGTCATAAAGATTATGCTGTTTATGCAATAATTTGTGAACATGTACAGAATTTTATATAAATTTCAAACAATTTTTAAAAACGGAACTGCTGTGAACACAAACACCTTTAAAAAGGAATCAAAGGAAAGCAACTTTATGATACAGCAAACAGAACATGCTACATTTGAAAGACATTCTGAAGAGTCTGTTTTTCCAACTTTTGGGAGAGATCTTAAAAAAACCCTGGTTTTACAACACAGTGCCCTGTTTACAACAGATTATACTCTCATCTACAGCTGCGGACAAAAGGTTAATTTCAAGGAAGGGTTTTCTGTAAAAATAATTGTCTCTACAATAGTGGGTGTTTCTTGCCTCTCTTACGAGTGATGCATTAGAAGCACAGAATGTCAAACATATGAATTTGTTTCATGCCTAAATCAAAGTGCTTTGATTAAATACATAATCTGCCATATCTTTACAGTAAGTTGGTTAGCAAGTCTGCTAGCTGTTACAGGAATCACAAGTGCAAATCATTAACCATTTGTACAGTCAGACCTTCATGGTTTATTATATGAAGTTAACACAATAAAACTGCTTTGGGTTAAAAGTTTGAGAATGTGATTTGAAACGAGTATGGTTCATGAAGTTATTTTTGATAATGTCTATTACCTTACTTGAATTGTTGAAGATAACAGTATATTTTTAAGAATGCAGTAATGTGCATAAAATTGGTTTTCTCCTTCATTCCCTACAGTTCTTGGTTGATTCAGACTCCCATCTAAAACTGTATCCTTTCAACTTTTTCCAATTTATGGAATTAATTGAAATCAAATGTTCCCTTCCTGTAACACTTTTTAACCAACCATACCTGATTCTGTTCTGCCATACCCAATTCTGTTCTGTTCTCTATTACTGAAACTCTGAAGAAAGCAAAGTGAACTTTTTTCACTCACAATTTATTTGGGATTTCAGAGATCCGTTGGAGAACTGGAGTGGCTTCAGACAGCTTTAATTGACATTGTCAAGACCAGTTATCAGGAACACATTTTTTTACTGCCTTAACCTGTAGTATGTAGAATGTGTCTAGACTTCTGGACAGGAGTTAGTGTTTTTATATTAAAAAAAAATCATGCAAGTATAGCAGTTGTAAAATAAAGACCATTTCCTGCTTGAAACAGTTTATTAAAATGGTGTTTAAGATATGTTATCATTTTCAGGCACTGTGTAATTACATGGTATCAGACTGGCAGGTGTGTTTGTGTCTGTGAGGTGCATGCTCAGCCATGTACACTGTAAATAGCCTTTACAAAAATTTGTTTGAGGATGGTAATTAACATCACCTGGTAAATCCAGGTAAAGAAGAGCCAAGATTTTTTTTAAATGATTGACTTCTGGTTTTGTGGCACAAACAAATTGTTAACAGCTGTAAAACATGGTACTGATCAACAATCTTGTACTCTTACTGTACTTGACTGCAGTTCAACAGCCTTGTAAGGCCAGAATAGTTAATGCTGCAGGCTGGTTTTAATTGTACTGAAAATGCACCTTGCTAATGGCGAGATTTCCTAATAAATGGATACTAACTTGCACGAGTATTAACCCCTGTATATCAGGAAGATGTGACACTCTAAATTGATTTGTTAAAATAAATTGAGCATATTGGCAGTATTGATTTATTTACTGGGAGGGAATAATGCCTGAGACTGATACCTGTCAAGATTCATGTAAAGTAAGTTTAGAAATGAAGTACAGCTTTTCAAGGAGTATCTTAAGGCAAACACGAAAATAGGGTATTGCAAAATCATGCAGAGTCCTTTGCATGTAAATAATATTATAATTTTACTTGTCATCATCATAGTAAAAGGTAAAAAGAATACCCTGTGAATTCAGGTCAGTAATGTATGTCCGAAGTGTCCATTTCCAGTCTGTGTGTTATGCTGCGAGCCACTTGGTAGAAAATACCAAGATTTTATGTAATGAGAGAGACTGCCCCCAAGGGCTCTCACTGCGTGAATTCCTTTTTTTTTTTTTTTTTTTTTTTCCTCTTGAAGATAAAATTGATATTTCTGGGTTAGTGAGCTCTAGCTCTGGAATAGTTTGTCATTCTGGAAAGAAGAAACAAACTAGCTAACAACATAGGAACCCTGCTAATTAACTGCTACTACTAAGGATCATATAAATACATAGCCTTTGTCTCAAAATGTTGTTACCTATTTAGCAGCACCTCTTACTGTTTTCGTAATGTGCAGTTTCAATGTCTTAGAAAGCAAAACTCGCTTTGACATTCATTAAAGAGGTAGTAACTGTATAGCATATTGTCTATAAATAGAAACTTGGTTATCTATGTACTGTCATGTTTCTATGACTCAAGCAGTGGTTAGTCTTAATGATACACTGAATCCAGACTTTGGTACTTGGATAGAAAGAGAAAACACCATTTAAAGAAACCTTTTTTTTTCTTTTTTGTTGAATGCATGGAATGGTTTCATAAATCCAGTATGTTCGGTTTTTCTAAGTACTCTGGAATTATTTGTATGTGTAACTTAAACTTGTTGTGATGATGTGTAATTGGATAGTCATGGCATATTTTTATTTCTTCTGTGGGGAGGGAAAGGTGTACAGAATTCCTGTGTGCTTGTTACAAAGGTAACAACTGTGCATTGGTTTGGAGGGGAGTGAAAACTGTATTTCTGATGCTCTTTTAGAAGTCTAAAGAAAAAAGTGCAAGAGAAAAGCACTACTTTAATATTAACTAAGAAAGAATGTACATATTAAAAACATTTCAAACTTTATAGAAATACTTCTAGTACTGTTGTGTCATAACTGAATTGTATTTCATTACAAACTGCCTTATTAATGGTTCCTAGCCATGGGATTGTCCTGTGAGTAAGGCTTTTGAAAAGTGCAGGCATCAGAATACGTGGTTTAAGCAGACTTTCAGCTATTACTTATCATACTTGTTCTGCCTTTAAATGACTCAAGTTGGTTGCCAGTCAAGATTTTAGCTGTTAAAAATGCAAGTGTCTTGCAGCCACTTGTACCCGAGTCTTGTCCTGGTGATCACTGAGTACCAGGGAAGGACAGAGTTTCAGTTTTCGAGGCCAGTACTGAAAGATTTCTTCATTGTTGTGCTGTAAGTGGAAGAAAAGAAACTAAATAATGGAATTACTTCTTTAAAAGATACTGCTAAAATTACTGTTAAAATTCCAAGTGAATTGCCTCATTTAAGAACTAAGAGCATCAGTTGAGTGATTTTGGGGGGGATGGGGAAGGACTGCACGGCCAATGGTTCTTAACCTGAAAGTAGTGCGGTATCACCACAGAGATTATTCCCGGCAGGACTAACAGAGCTGCTGTTAGCAGTTAACTGTTGGGAGCGAAGTGGGAGAACTCGCGTTTTGTCGGATGGGCGAGGTGGGGTGGAATTGTTTCCTGTACTCTGTAGCATGTTGTTAATGGTTCACAGACTGTTCGTACTGAAACTTGAACTGCTAAGATTGTCTAGTCTCCATATAGGGTCCCTTCTGTTTATGAAACTGTTCCAACTTCTGTTCTTGTAAGTATCTGGTTGGTTGTACCAAGCTGAAGGTTTCTGGTTCACTGAAAATCCGCTTCTTTACTGAAACTATGATGTCTTCAATTTTGGTGTATTCTGGAAAGGAAAATTGTCTTTAAAACTCTTAACATGAAACTACTGATTTCAGGGTTTCATACAATGCGCTTAAAACAAGGTGCTTAGGAACATCTGCAGCTCAAAGCAAGTACATTTTCTGTCCAAATTGCAGCTTCAAGTGACCTCTTAACTTGGCTCAGTATTTTAAATTCTGTCCATGGCAGAGGGTAAGTCCTGGACCATTCCTAACCGGATCACCACAATGAACTCAGAAAAGTGACTCGTTCGAGGTGGTTCCCTGCAGTCTCTGGGGCAGCAAGTCTTCTGCACACACAGTGTTCCCACTTAGCGGTTCAGTGGGCTCTGACGGAGTTAAGGGATTCCTTACTTCAAATACCTGATGAAGTATAAACCAGATAGTTTGTTAGAGAGCTTTGTTTTCAGAGGCCATTCTGACTAAGGCTGCCACAGCTTTGTGTCTATGCCTATACTGTTTCCTTGACCATCCTTACCTGTGCAGCTAATGAGTAAAGTTGTGCCTTGAGCTAGCAGGCGGAGCTCTGGATGGGGTGTAACTCCTCTCTGATGTGATACTACAACTTGGACTCGCTCCCTCTTGGACAGCTGGGCTTTAACATGTCTACTGAAGAGGTATGCTGGACTGGAGACAAAGGTCTTTCTGAGCCTTAGCCAGTTGGATAAATGAAGAAGAGTTGTTATGACTATGGTCGCTCTGCTGTTGAGGGGCTGAGTGGCTGGGTGTGTATCTAGGGAGATGTACAAGCTTTGCTTCTGCTCTCCAAAGGCATTATGGAAGATGAATAGGCTTACATTTTCACCCATACACATGGGCAGATGCTGTATGTGGAAAACATCTGCAGCTGTGTCTGAAATTACTACAGAATGAGTTTTCTCAAGAAGCTGCAATCGTTGGAAGTTCAGGTCTGACGCAAATCCAGTTCTTGCAGGAGCAGAGTACAATTGTACGTAAAATCAACTTGATGGGCCCCTTCTGGTTTGTAATCTCTGTAATCTAAAAACAAGGCAACATCTTTCTGAAGGGGAAAGAGACAATCCTGAAGCTATCATTACGATTTATGAAGAGCTAGGGGCTGGATTCTGGATTGGCTGCAAGAGTTAAATCATCCTAAGTTAAAGTTATTTATAGCTCAATTTTCCACTTTTAGTTAGCTAGATTGCTAATGAACAGACATGTTGAACTTCTTATTTGAATATACTGAGATGAGGCATTCCCTGAAACTTTTCTTCATTGCCTTGAAAACCAAAAGAATTGCCTCACGAAAGGCTGAGAGGAGCTCCGGCTGTTTAGTTTGCTCTCCCATCCTCTCAGCCTGCTCCCCTTTTTTGTCATTTGATGCACACGCATCCTGAAAGGCTCCTGAACATGATTGTACCAATGTCAACCACTATTGCTTTGTGCTTGCCTGGGGAAAGAAGGGCTGCTTGAAGAAGGTGATGCTCCACGTTCCCATAACAATCCATGCCTTGGGAGCTACGGTATTTCGGGGATCTAGCACATGCTGAAACTCTTGTTTTCTTAATTCTCAGTTCATGTTTTCGTTCCTCATCTTGCTTATTCAAAACTGGAAGTCAAGCTGTGAGGACTGGCAAGATAATCTCTTCCTGACTGAGCTTGAAGTATCCCAACATCTAAATGTAATTGGCAAAACTGTTTCTGCAGGCATAGTGTTGTCCTTAAAGCTTCCCTTTATCCAATCTCAGAAGAATGAAAAAAAAAAAAACCCCACAAAAAAACCCAACATTGTAAGATTAGTTTGTGGAGCTCTCAGCCAGAAGAGTTGGAGGACCGTGTTTGTCATGGAGGCAGCTGTTTTGCCAGGTAACCCAGAGATGAGTCCTCCTCTGTGCCCAGTGAGTTTGGAGCTGTATGTCGTGTCTTAACTGAGGGACTGTGAAATCTCTAGAAGATAGCTCAGACCAGACATAAAAAATGAATTTACATTTGAATGAAGTGAGATTTCTGTGAAGTTTTTTTAAAAAAGTAATAATAATAAAGCCATACTTAAGCCAGGTATGCTTCCCCATTGTTTGAATGCAGTGAAATTATGAACAGAAAACACAGACCACTGTAAAAGTCCACATGACTGCTACCTGGCTTTCCCTCTGTGTTTGGATTTTTTTTTTGTCATATGCATGAAATGTGTCTTGATAGTTGTATTTTCTCAGTCAAATCCTGCCTGGGCTTTTCAAGGTGGCTTTCTCCAGATACTTGGTTGAGAGTTTGGGAGGTGCATGCGTTGTCCTTCAAAGACTGTACTGCTTTAGACTAATGCAGTGTTGGACACTGTCCTTTTTCTAATTGCCAAGAGAGTTTAGATGCTTCTGAATTACAAAAGAATAATAATACCAGTATTTATTTTCTTGGTAGTGTGGGGGGAAAAAAACCCCTACAAAATCAGTGAAACAAAGGCCATTATCTTTGCCCAGCTGAGTTTTGCCAGAGACAATTTAAGACTGGGAAGCTACCTCAGGTGCCTATCGCAAGCAACCTGTTTGTTACAAGTAACCCAGCCGTGATAGCATCATCTGTCATTTGAGTCTTGATTTATTTTGTTCCATGTTGGTGTCTTGGTTATGCTGGCCTTTAACTTGGCTCCGAAGCTAGAGCCTTTCAAGTTCTTTGAAAGTTTTTCAGATTAATGTCTCTCCATGCTTGCCAGCACAGTCTGAGTAGCTGCTTCAAGAACCAAAGCTGAGGCTGTACAGTGGCTCGGGCACTCTTGCAGACCAGCCAGCCAACACCCCCGAGCAGGAGCGCCCCCTCGCCCACTCCCCCCCCGCGCGGCCCCCTGCGCGCGCCCGCG
>Ga0181612_118580_pt1 | contig 14709 bp, 4 predicted proteins | sample HoacroProtozoa21_FD_119630 | JGI IMG/M metagenome (GOLD analysis project Ga0181612, IMG submission 119630) | Hoatzin crop microbial communities from Cojedes, Venezuel. Combined Assembly of Gp0051906, Gp0051904, Gp0051908 | reverse complement strand
TACGTGGGAAGCAAGGCTAACTTAGCCTGTAACAGAAAAGGTGGTTACCACCAACTAATTGACTAGCACGAGAAGCCGAGAAACTCAACTAAGGGGAGGGGGTTAATTACCTATAAATGCTGTGAAAATCACTGTAAAGGTGGTGTCCCGCAGGACCTCGACCCCCCTCCTCTGCTGGCCGGATCAACACTGGACTCAGGATTGGTGATATCTTTTTATTTCTTCTTCTTCCTCTTTTCCTCTTTAACTTTTCTTTTCTGTCCCCCCCTTATGTTCCTTTCCTTCTCCTTTGAAACTATAAAAGCAAGGCTTACCATAATCGTACCACAGTAGCTTGTCTATCCTAATCATACCACAGCAGTTTGCTTGTTGCAATCGTACTACCACGGTTTGCTTGTCATAATTGTACCACCAAAATTTGCTTATCACAAACGTGCCTCGGTAGTTTGCTTGTCATTATTGTGCATAATCTTGCTTCAGTAGTTTGCCTGTCACAATCATGCCACAGTAAGTTTATTTATGATAATCGTGAATAAACCTTGTAAAGTGATACAGGATCTCTGGTGTTGTTTGACCTTAATCCAACTGAAGGGATCGGCAAATCTGAGTCATTCTCATTAATGGAGTGGGGCATTTGATCACTCTTGTTATTGGGGTGTGACAGTCCGGCATATTCCAAAGATCTTGGGTATCATATGCAAGGTCAGAGATTTGGCAACCAGTCTGAATACCAGAAATTGCAAATGACTGGTGCTCTTTTGCATATGCTTCACATATAATAGTTTTTTCTTCAAGGAAACACAGTTAACAATATGCCAGATCAAAGCACAGGTATGAAATTCAAATTTTAAACCAAAATAATCACTGTGACTTTTTTTATGCTCTTCTATATGCCTAGAGTGTTTTTGCAGAAAAGACTTTACACCAAGTATATCCTTGAATACTATAGAGATCAACATCTAGGGATAGTTTATATACAGTAAAAAAGAAACATATAGCCTCTAGAGATTGCTGACATGTACACTCTTCAGGAAGGGAACGTGAAGTGTTTTGAAAAGTGATGAATACCCTACATATGTGTAGCGGATCAATAGCAGAAGTGAGTTCATTGGCATGCTCCTGAACATTTTTTGATGCCTTAATGATATTTAACAATGACTCTTCTTAACCTCTTGGAAAAGCTTAAAAGATATAGTTTACTGTTTCTGGGGAAAAAAAAGCATGCACAATTCAACTTCCTAACCTAACATTATGTTTTCAGCTAAGTTTGCCTAAACCACAAGAATTTCTTCAGTCTGTTAGGAAATTACTTTTTTTTTCTCATTTTGTTCCTGCCCAAATTTCTCTTTGCTGTTTCAGAGAGAAGTTATGCGACTGTGTAGCACTTCACTGAATCCATGCTGCAGAGTGTTTCTGACAATGCAGTCATTGGAGAATACTCCCTAGGGTTGCAAAGCAATGCAAACTACAGGGTTCCGTAAGAGATGGACAACATTCAGTAGTTTTATTTGCCAAATACAATGTATGTTCTTGCATGGATCACAAACTCATATAGTGAATTGAGATGAAAAGTAGCCCTATCACATACAAAGATTCGAGTTTGCTCTTTTATTGTCCTCAATTTTTTACATATAAACCAGAGCACTTAAATTATTGCTGAATCTAGAAATCTATGATTACAGAGGTGTGGGCTATGCAATATCCATCTAATGGAAACTGGCAAACACACTTGGCCAGAGACAGCATTTCTCTTGTTCTGAAGAGATTTGGCTCTGCAGAGCTTGCATTCGTAAGACTAAACTCTCTTGCTCTTCAAAATATGATGGCATCATCCAAGCCAACTACTGGCAATTGTTCCTGGCCCACACTAACCCCCAAGCCATTCTAGGGTCTGCCTGTGAAAGAAATAATTGTCCTGAGCCACAAAAAAACCCTTCAAAATACAAACAATTTATCAGTATGGACAATTCACTTCTGAATCTGAGAAACCATTGGTTTAAAAATAAAGGCTGTATTCTAAAAGCATATTTTACTATTACAGTGTATTAGAAAAAGTTCTGAGAGAATTCTGGAGACCATCAGGCCATTCCTTCTTATCAGAGCATGGGAATCATAGCGTAGCACTTGAGTAATGTCTCGTCTTCAGGCGGCTGGTGACGAGTGGTGTTCCCCAGGTCTCAGTTTTAGGGGCCAGTTTTCTTTAACATCTTTATCAATGATCATTGATGATGATTCTATGATACATTTTTCCCCTATGGTAGAAGAAAATCTGGTTTTCAGTGAGAAAGAAATCAGTGTCTACTGAATTCTTTTGAGTTCATAAATGGTGGGCGCAAGGATCTATTGAGCATCAAGAGTAAGTCCAAGAACATACTTAAGCTTACTATGCAAAGTCTGTCACTAGGACAGTACAGATCAGTGCAGTAATTATCTGAGGAGAAAGCACATAGTTCCAGGAGAAAACAAAGAGTTCCCAAAATAATTTCTCTAAGGTGTCTTCTATCAAACTGGACTAGACGTTATGACTTTGTCTTAGCTTCCATCTAGATGATCAAATCAGTCTATATGTTTCCCTTCCCTATTAAAGTAATTAAATCAAAAGTATTTTGGCTTTTTTATACATTGTATACCAAAAATAGTCTTTTGATGATCATTATAATCCTGTAGTGAAGTGTAAACACAATAAATTTAACTGTGTTGTGAAGATCATCTGAACAAAAGGTAGAATAACACTCTTTTCCTCCATGTCATCAGAAGTTGTACTGTTGCATAAAACAGGAATGCAGTAACACCCCATACAGTATTAAATGTATACATTTTAAAGCAGCTCAGATATTCACATAAATTACACTTTTTTGTAATATAAAGGATAAACAATCTGAGAAAATAGTCATGTCATTGCGTGAAGTGGGGTCAGGAGTGAATTTTCTGCAAAAATGTTTTGCATTTTAAAACATAAAACAATAAATAAATGGAAGGATAATAAGCATTCTTTATTCTGTCCTATGAACCTCGTGATACAATCCAATGTTCCAAAGAAAGTGAATGGATGATTTCAGAATAATAAAGCAATGTTTAATGCCATAATCTGTGAACAGTGGGAACAGAGATCTATAAAAATTAAAACACTGTGAAGGAAAGGAATAAGGAGAAAGAAGCATCTATGCATCTGAGGAAAAAAGTCAAAATATTCAGCTATTCTAATCTGTGTAATTGCACATTTTACAACTCCTCCTAGACAATGTTTTACTCTTTTGTACATGGATGTCCTGGACTCTTCCTGAGAAATCTTGCTTTGTTTCCAGCAACAGGGTATCCAGACTGCAGAGTATTGCATATCTGTCATTCAAAAGACATTTAGAAGAATGAAATGATGTATCTGTTAAGTGAGACATTCATTCTTTCTGTAAATCCTTTTTTTTCTATGTGTTGACACAAAATAATTTTTCTTTCAGTTTTCAAAACTACTCTTTGGCTGCTGGGACTCCAATCTTAGTCGTACCTTCTTATAAAAATGTTCATCCATGGCATGGAAAAATGTCAGCTAGGAGTTTCATTATTTTCATCTCACCAGGTGTTGAGAGAGTATTAGTTCAATTTCTAGGGAGACTGGCTACTCTTGAGTGGGAACTAATAGTAAATCTGTCCGCTACAGATCCTATGAATGTGCCTGGATCTCCTGCTGCATTAGGAGGAGTATGTAGTTTGCTCGTAAAAATGTTTACATACTTCATTGGATGCATTTTATGGGATAAAAAATACTCCTTCCATTGCTTGAGGGATTACTCAGAGTGTGAATAAAAGAGTAGGAAAAAGTTGCAGAAATTATTATAATTTGAAACCTTGATAAATCTAATTATATGGATGACTGCCAGCTTATTTTCATAAGCCTTGGAAGAGCAATGCAACACTGACACTAATAAAAATGGAACTTACCCTTCAACTGACAACCATAAGGATGAGTCTGAGGTAACATCATACATATAGGAGAATCAACGATATTGTGGAATCAGTGAGGTGATGACACCACAATGACCATGAGAACTATCAGTGTTTCTTGCTGAATTGTCCCTGAGTATCATCAAGGACTCTTCCTATGCATGCTGCTAGGGACAACCTGCAGCAAAATTGTTTAAATGATCAGCCAACTCAAAAAAATGTAATCAGCTATTCTTCCTAAGGAAAGGGTGGGAATTGCCTAGACTTCATCACTAATTCATTATGTCTTGCACATGGCAGTAGAAAATCTTTCAAGTCTGCTACTGCAAGAACTATTCACTACCACATCAGTAAATACTATTCTCAAATTAAGGAATCTTTTCAGCTCTTTCTTCCCCTGTGTTAGGAATTGACCTTTACACACTCTTTGTCCTACTTTACTTTTCCCATCTTTACACTATTTTATTAATCTTGGTAGTCACCATCATTTATTTTTGTCTATTTGGATAGAGGATATTTCCTTTCTTTCCTGTAAAGTCATCTTCTGAAATAGGTTCACTACCCAATTTATAACGTTTTGATGTGATTATGGTTGCCTATGCCTAAAAAACTTAGAAAGGGAGTTGTATTATGTTTCTGTCATTGTAACTCACATTGTCTTCTTTGCTCTTGGAAAGCTAATGAGTTCATAGGAACAACTGGATTATTTCCACATGTAGATGTTTAATTTACATTTGATTTATATAATTTTACAACATAAAAAAGAGTGCACCAATATGTGCAACACCGGCCATTAGTTTCAGCTTGGCTGTGTGAGATCATCTTTCCATAATTCTTATATAGGTTAGCTTCTGTTGCAGCCTTGCACAGGGATTGCTTTTCATTCTTTCATTTCAGTAAGATGCTTACTACAAACAATCAAGTTTCATTCGGGTGTGAGTGCACCTTTTGTAGGTTTTACTTTAGGATTACAAAGAAGAGATATTTCAAAACTGAGAGATGAATGAGTAATGAAGGATGATTTCTTTGCATTTCGACTATTTGAAGAGAAAGACAAATCAACCCTGTGGAAGGATTCAGTTTGAGACACTTGGATGTAAGCAGGCACATAAGGATCTAAATTACCATTCTAGCTGCAAAACTTGATTCATTTTTCTAGTATCTACGGTCATCTGCAAAGACCTGGAGTCTCTCACTTGGCTTCTGCATGCTTGTCCAGAAAGGTATAGATATCCTGTAGTTCTTGTGTTGTATTTTCATATTCATCATCTTCACAGAGATAGCTGATTCTTCACGGCATCTCAGCCAGCATTAGATGCCTAAGTTTAGGCAAGTCAGTAGAGCTTTACAGATTGATCAAGACAGGCAGTTGACCCTACAATATGTGTAAGTATGGGCAAGTGAATGAAGCCATCAGTACCTCCAACAGAAAAAATAGTTTTGTTACAGTATAACTTTACATAAAGGAGAAAATAAATCTTATAAACCAGGAATATTTAAAACAAATGCAGAATTCCAAGTATGATGAAGAAAGTGTATCACACTGTAATTTTAATAACGCTGCACCCATTAGACATTATGAATATAGCACCAGATACAGCATTATAATAACTATTGAAGACACAGATAGTGGCTTGTGATATCCCGTACTATTAACAATGTAAGTTAAAATTAGAATTTAATATGGATTGATTTTCATTCCAGTTGATGAATCAAGTGGCAGAATTCTGAGAAGAGTCTGGGCACCTTTCTGAAAACACGTATTAACTCTAACTGTTGAAAAAAAAAGAAATTAAGACTCACTGTTTAAAATTAAAACCAGCTTTTTTGTTCAGAATTTCATTAAGTTTTGTGGAGAATGCACACACAGAGCATGTCCCATGCCAGAAAGCATAGATTATTTTATTACACATTATATATGTACATTCTCATTCCTGAAATCCTTGATCAAAATACTGCTTGGAAATGCTACCAGATTTTCAAATTATTCAGTGAAATTTAGGTCGGACCCTGTGGTTTGTTCTGCAAAACTGTTAGGGTAGTCTCAGTTATCCCTACTAGGACTAATAATGTGATAAGTTTTTGAGCATACTCTTAAGGAGTCATCACACCTAAGTTCTCAATATTTTTCCTTACATGTCTGTCTTCCTGCAGGCTTCACACCGCAGCAATGAGGGTGAAAAGCTTAGAGTTGAGGGGTAATCACAGTCTGAAGAAAAACTGCCCATACCATTCCTCAGTAAACAGAGAAATTAAGTCTCTGTGTCTGCTACCAGCTGTAAGTAAAACTTTCTGAAACATTTTTTCCTTTTAAAAGAAAAATAATAAAAATAGTTAAATTTACTATCTAGAGGCTGTGTGGATGAAGTTTTAGAAAGACAATTTGAGTTACTATCCTTCATACCAGAAAAAAGAAGTAGAGGTCACAATAGTCCTTGGTGAGGACTTAGAGAAGTAAGTCAGGGTGAAGAGGTAGGCTTAGTCATCAAGCTGAAATCAGCTCTAGAACCTAACTCTTTCAAGCTATTGATAGCAGCATGAAATACACAATAAGAAGTAAAATTTATTTTCCCTGGAAGAAATTTAAATTTAATCTCTGATTAATATAAACCAGAAAACATAGCTGGGGCATTAAGTGGAAATTAAATAAAAATAGTTATTCTTATCTGGAACATAAGAAAGCACATTTCTAAGGCAATTAATTTATCCTCTTGTAGCTACCACAGAGAATTATTTTTCCCCGGCAAGATTTAGAAAGTGTCTTTGACAAAACTTTTCTGACTACCATTTTTGGAAAACCTTATATTTAAGTACATCTAGGATTGGTCTTGTCTATCCTTTACGTAGTGTTTGTCTCTCATCTGCCTTTCCTTTGGAGTGCTTGAGCTTTGCCTTTTTGTAAAATAAGGCACAAGATTTTCAGATTATGAAGAAAAAAGTAGCTTAATGATGCCATAGAACTGAGGCTTTTCTTAAAAGACATGCACATTATTACAGAAAACTACTGGTTCTTGGAGCTTCCTCTCAGACCTGAATAACCTGTTAAGGACCTCATGTTTCTTTGAGGAGATTAGCTGCAATCCGACTGTTCACATAGCTTCCACAGGAGCCAAAACTTCTCACTTCTCACTCTGGCTACAACACACACTTCTCTGACCTTACTTTCAGTGGCCTAGACATGTAAGAGAATGAACATCTGGAAGAGTAAAACCTCAAGCTGCATCAAAACATTGTAATTGAAATATAGCTCCCTATCTCCCCAGGCAGAAAATGAAAGAGAGAGGACTACTTCTGGCAGATGGTCAGCTCACTGCTTAGTGCATCCATGTGCTGGGACACTAAGATGACGGTGCTGTCTGGAACAGACTGGCAACCAGCCATCTTTTTTTTCCCAAGTATTTGACTGAGTTTAGGAGAATCTCATCACAAAAAAACAAATTACAATATCAGCATGATAAAGGCACTAGTCTCTAAGGAGGGAAAATATTATCACGGAGTAAGAAGTGTCTGATGTGCTTTCAATAAAAAGCTAATACCTTAGCAAAATGTCCAGCAAATGTAACATCCTAGTTAGCAAAGATAATATTGATGACATCCATGGCATTCACACTACTTTTAGGTCTTTAATTTCTCTTTCATTCACTTCTTTGTTTTCTTGATGCATTTCTGAGAACGTCTGTGAGTATTTGTTTTTATTCCAAATAAAAACTGTGTCTGGTTTTAATTATAATGAAATTTGGAAAATAGTATGATCTTATTTTCTTTATTCAAAACCCTTAGAGAGACATGTTTTGACTGTAAAAGTAGTTACAGATCTGGGCTCACATTGTTTTTCTGCCACAGTATGAGACTTCTCCACCATCAAACACAGAGGGTTATACAACACATGAAATTTTAGGACTCGAATCATCAGCATTGTGGAGCAGCAAACTGGTCTGTCTTATTTCAGAGAAACACAACCAATTTATTACCTTTATGCCATGAGGTTTTTCTGCTACATGTTAATGTATTCTGTCTTCTTCCTTATCTTTAGTCATCACCACCACAAATAGAGTCAAAATTGTATAGCCTTACCATAAGGTTATTAATATTACCATATTATTATGCACTGAAGAAAAAAAAGAGTGTTCAAATGATCTGTTGTTCTGCTGCAAGAAGGCTCTCAAAGAACTGTAGGAATTGATACCGACAGCTACTTTCAGTAACCTGAAACATATTAGATAACAGAGTATCTACATTCAGGAAAGTGTAGCATTTATTAAAACTTGGATATGTTCACTATTTTTTTTTTAGACCTCCTGCAGCTACATTCATAGGAAAAAATACATCCGTTTTAAAAATTTGCTTTGAGTCAATATTGGAGAAGAAGGAGTTTGAAGGAAAAGGCTTTCAGGTGTTACTGATACTTCAGTCAACTACAAATCCCTCCCATAAGCCTTACTGCTAATGACTGCAACAACAAGCAAAACATAAGGTCAGAAGGGTCCTCAGACCTCCATAGCACTGGAATTCAACCCAGGAGAAGCTTACACAGAGGTAAGGAAGAACTGAAGCCAGGCTGCACCTTTTCCCACTTGGGCTCACTACATCCAGGCCAAATGTGCATGAGCCAAGAGAAAACACTAAACTTTCTCAAACTTTCCCTAAGTTTCCCTCTCAGCAGTGACTGGGATTTTGACCTACAACCACGTTTGCAAAAAATCCCTTTTAAATCATGGGAATGTCTTACACCAAAAAAGTTTTATTACATTATGTTTGCAAGAAAGTAGAGACTGTATTAGCTTGTGGTTAAAGGACAAGCTCAAACACAAAAGACAAGGGGACAAGCCTGAGTTCTACCTCTGCAACCTCAGATAATCTAATTTCCTTCTCAGTTCCTGAAAAATAGAACATAAATGATAATCAATAATGTTTCATGACCTTACAGAGATACTGTGTGCATCAATGCACGGCAATGTAATGGAAATCAAGTCTCTGAAGAAACTCCTAGTATCCTTATTTCTGAACTCTGCAGGAGTTTCACGATCATAACTACCCTGAAAATTTCCATGTCAAAATTACCATGAAGTTGCAGTTGTTCCTGCTGTAGGCAGAAGAGAGAAACTAAGAAAAAGATCCTTAAAAGGTAATTTTCTAAGCCACCATCTGCTGTCGCTATGCACTTAACAAAGGTTTCAAAAGTCCAGTGAATGAAGTAGTCCATCCTCATGTTTTTGTTAGACAAGGCTCAGTGCCTGCTAGGTCCAGGCCTTGCTCCACATGATGGTAACATAGTTGAAATTGCACTGCCACAATTATGCAACTCCACAACTTCTCCTGTGTTGTATGACCTCCTGAGCAAACAGCATGAATGAGGAAAGAAAGGGGGCTGAAGGGGAAATGGGCAATATGTCCCCTGTATAACATCCAGTAAATACAGGCTAATTCAGCTGGAAAAAGGTTGAAGACACTTGAACTGTTTCAACATCTGTCTGTTCCCTGTCTACTGCATCAGTAATGGCCAGAGCAGGCTAAAGCATAAATTAAATGAAGTCTGCTGGATGCTAATAAATTCCTTTCTACTTTGATATGTTCTGAATTAATTGTGTTAGCAAAAACTATTATTTAGGATACGACAGGTATCATTTCCCTCATGTAGACTCTATCAAAGAGTCAAAGGTAGAAAAACCAGATATACTTGCTCCTCTGTTCACGATATCCACAAACAAGCAGAGTGAATAGGCACTGCAGAATTTGGCCATGTGTTCTTAAAATTACAAGTAATGATGACTTTGAATGATAAATCTACAGTGCACAGAGTTCTTAAACTCAGAGAGGCAGCAAGGACTCTTTACATTCCCAGACAATATAATTTTAGGACTTACTTCCCAATACAGAACTTTTCCACACTGCCACTCCCAGATATGTCCCATATATCAGTACAGACAATGTAATTCAAATTTTGGCAACTTTCCAGGAGGTCTATACAGCTCATTGCTGAAGAACATAAAATATAAATTGAATGGGAGATCTTGTTTTGTGGAGCTTATTACTTTCCACTGCTGTTAGATGTATTCACACATTCCAGCTGACCTTTCTTAGCTTTCACAGCAGGAGAGGCTAGCTTGTTTTTTCCACCCTCATTGCCCCTTTTATCCTTCCCACCAGAAATTTAGGTAGCTGAAAATTACAGCAACATGAAGCTCCAGGGAATCAATTCACAAGGACTGATATTAAATTTTCCTTCAATCTGGAGGCACATGCAGCCGTGACTCTTGGATTTTAGATAAAACCATGAGAAAATGCTCTCACCAGGGGGTCGGTCCAGGGAAGAGATGGAGGAGAAGGCTGGTATCGGCTAACTCCTTCCTTATTCCCTCTACAAGTGGACTACTGTGACAGAGCAATGTTTCTGGGAAAAGACGAGGGACTTTTCAGTTAGGACACAAAGATGCAAGGTAGCTTGATTTGCAGAGCCAGCTGCATTAGTAGTACTAGAATAAACATAGATAGCTCAAGGTTTTGAGCTGAAGATTTCCAGAGCATCCAAGAATTCTTATAATCCATGAAGTGGGAGAGGACAGACAATTTATAGTAAGCCCTGGTCACTAATGTTTGCTGTCACCCATGTGCCCTACCTCAAGCCACACTTCTTTGTAAAGCTTGATACCCAGCATGCAGAACAGCAAGTGGATTGTTTTCATTCGAACCCTTGGCATCCTAATCTACAGTAGTATTCCAGCTTCTGATATCTGATCAACAAGGTCTGAACCAAACCAAAATATCTGCCTAGTCACTCAAAAGATACCCAGTTTCATCCTCACTTGAGACATCTACATAGAGAGGTTGGTTTGTAACTAAAGGCCAAGCAAGTTTATGTTTCTGAGTTTATTACAGATATATGACTGTTCTGCTAATGACATAATAACTGTGGTGGCATTTATTTGATGACTTCATAATTGATAACAGTATTGAGATACCGATATTGAGAGAATACAAAGTGTATGAACTCTCACTTACCTTCCACACTGCTTCACAATACCATCCACCAAAGCGAAATATCTTTACAAGACAAGTAGGAGTAACCACATTTTTACACTCTTGCCCCAGAGGAGTTTTTCATTAAATACATATTTACTTACAGAAATAAAGTTCAATGGTAATAGTTATTTCACAAATAGTGTCCTGCAGTTTATGTTTATTAAAGTCATCTAGTCAGCAGAGGGCACTGAAGGGAACATTATAATAGATTCTATTGATATAATCACCGCGGCCACCAACTCCTGATAGCTTGAGGCTCAGTATGAATGAGTGTCTGCAGCCCCTTGTATTTTATTAATATTGTTGTTTGTCTAATAAGAAAGTCATTTACCTGCTGTGTGTGATAAGGTTCCTTGATAGATGTTATTGCTTACTTTCCTCTTGCTCAGTGTTATGGCTGTTGCAGAAATATGGGAAAATTACATTTTGTTTTTACCTTTTTTTACTTTTTTTGAGGTATCTGAGAAAATTATATACAGTATCCTCTTTCAATATTGCTGTCTAAATAATTGCTATTGCTTACCCCTAGTTGTATACCTATCCACATTATCTTTTAAATATTGGAATACTTCATCAGAAAGCTATCTGGTTTTTAATCATTGCTGAACTCAGACAATGAATAGCAGCTCTTTTCCTTATACAAACTGTTGTATTGTTTCAGACCGATGTTATGAAAATGATTTCAGTTTTCTACTTTCCTTTTCATGTCTAGTGGGTTTAGACCGGTATTCCATCTAAATGACAAGGTCTGATATTCCAAAATTTATGATGAGTTTCACTATAATGATTCTTGATAATTCAAATGCATATTCAATCCTCTTTGGTATTTTTCATTTTGGGAGCCTAAATATCTTCTTGTAGTAATGAGCTTAACCATCTAGACAGGCAATTCTTTTCATTACCCACCAGTCATGGTAACAGTATGTTAAGATTTGTGAGGATACTTCCTATGACATTACATGTGTCACGACTGGTACATTTAGTAATGGGCCTATTGAGAATGTCATAACTCATCCTCAATGGTGCTGAGATTGTTAGTCTTAATAGCACGATTGGACATGAAATTTAATACTTCTGCAGAACTGATTTTATCTCTTGTCTGCTAATATCAGGAAAGACAGGTTTATGAAAAGCAAGCATCTGTTTTTTCTTGTTGGTAATAAACTTCCTACAATGGAAAAGATATCACAGTTCTATAGAATTTTAACCTTCTGTAGAAATATATAACACACATACATATAGATATTAAATATATATATTACATATTGCATATCATTTTGCAGTGATACAGGCTGGGCATTGCCTGGCAGGGGAGCCTAAAAGGTCCCTGGGATCATCTGGGCACAAGCTGGAGCCTTGAACCCCAGCAGCACAATAGGCTAACTGCATCCTAGACACTACAGTCATGAGCAGAGATGGGAGACTAAGAGGAGTAACCATCCTCATCCCTACTCAGCACTCATTAGACCACACCTAGAATATTGTCCCAGTTTTTGGTTCCCCAAATACAAGAAGGATGTTAATAAACTTGAAGACGTTCAGGAGGCTGGAGCACATGGATTACAAACAGAGTTCAAGGCAGCAGAAATGGAACTGGGAGTTGAAAAGTGCACAGAATAAGATGAATAAAAACAGCATGGCCACCATCTCTATCTCTTGACAAGTAGAACTGCTGAGTTTTCCACAGCTCTAATACTATTCCACTCTGATTTTGAGGAATTTGAAAAAGTCTTAAATCAGTTTGTTTATCATCCTTGCCCTACTGGTGTTTTTTGATTATTGTTTTAGAAAGACTTTAATGGTAAACCAACATTCTCTTGAGTATCCAAGAAAAAGTTTCTGTAAAAAACATAATTTTGAAAGTGATGAAGGACTGGATGAGCAGCAAAGTATTTTTCAAAACTCCTAGCAGTGTACATGATTATTTAAAATGCTCTCCCTCATTTATCAGCCAAATGTTATGTCTGTATGCTGCAACCAATCTCTTCAGTAAACAAAACATATAACAAGTTTTATCATTTTCTGCAGTTACCTTCTGTAATGACCTGTACATTTCCAGTACTTGATCATTGGTCAGGGTAAGACCATTTGGCCAATCCACTTAAAGAATAATTCTAATGTTATATAGGGGCTGTGGTTATATATTGATTTAGTTTGAAAGCCAGACCTAAAATTATCAATGTTCACTTAGAATAAGAGAGGCAGAGTATAGACTTCACACTCCAAAACCACACCTAAGTGGCAGTTTTACTAATTGTCCAGATGTGTCCAAGCCCTAGGAAAGACCATCTTTTTGTCTCAAAATCAGGAAAGAGGAAGTTTGTAAGAAAAACATAGTCACTCACTGAAAAAAGGTACCTTCTCCAAGCACCAGCCTTTTGTACTTTCTCTTATTACTCCCACAACCACACCATCCCTTATGGAGAAAGCAGTTTGTTTTGACAAATGCCAGAATATTTGGCCAGAGATTTGTAGATGTTGATGGAATATGCAGCTAAGGTTTTAAATGAAAATAGCTTTGGAAATGGGAAGTGGCATTTTAAAATTTATTACTGGGATCCCCTTTTTAGATTCTGATTCGGGATAAGAATCCATTTTTTTTTTTCCCCATATCAAAATCAGAATTGTACTGTATATGATTTTTCCAGTCTGTATTCTGAGTTGTAAGTGGCATACAGTTTTCCAAATTGAGTCTGTGATTTACAAATGCCATTTAAATGTCTTCTGAATATGTGTTAGAACACTTAATTTCTTTGCATAATAATTTTGGTAAACAGAGAGCACTTTCAAAGAAAGCATCATTTACAATAATAAGTAAAACAAATACTGGTGTAAAAATCTGCAAATGCAGTTTGTTTTGAAACCCGTTGACTTGCCATTTAGATTAAAATCAGTTTAACGTAAGCACTGTGGGGCTTTAAACAGTGCAATTAAACCTTATTATGTATGACAAATAATGCCATTATTAATGATATTTTTCAAAGAAAAAAGATTGTTTGGTTGAATTCAAATGTAAATTGCTTCAGGTATAATAAAAGCTACTGTTAAGCTCTGCATGCAGCACTCAGTTCTGTCTGACAGTGCATGGATATGCCAAATAGAGGGCCAAGGGTGAGGAGCCTTCTGCCCTGCCTTTCACACAAAACACAGGTACAGCCTAACTGAGCCTCTGTAGCTGCAACAGCTGTGCTAAACTAGCTCTGCAGGGTGTCATAGTTTAAGCTGGCAGATAGCAACTAAGCACCAGACAGCCGCTTGCTCACCCCTCCCCTTCCCCCACAGAAGTATGGAGAGGAGAATGGACAAAAAGTAAAACTCTTGGGTTGATGTAAAGACAGTTTAATAGGACAAAAAAATAAATAATAATAATAATAATAATAACAACAACAGCAACAATAATAGAATAGGCAAAACAAGCAATAAAAGCAATTTTTTTCTCACCACATGATGACTGCATAGCCAGTCCCCAAGGAATGATCGCAAAACCCATGGATTTCCTGGAGCTCACAGATTTTGTGAATTATGTAGAACTCATGAATTTCGCAGAACTTGCCAAACTCATGGAAAAAAGACAGAACTCACTGGAAAAGTTTGAACTCACAGAAAAGATCAAATTCATGGAAAAACAGAGTAGTTGAAACTGTCAGAAAAGAGGTTCTGCCCCCCCCGGCCAATTCCCATTATAAACTGATCATGACGTCTATGGTATGGAATATTTCCACTGGCCAGCTTGGATTTGCTGCCTGGCTG
>Ga0181612_116021_pt1 | contig 14709 bp, 10 predicted proteins | sample HoacroProtozoa21_FD_119630 | JGI IMG/M metagenome (GOLD analysis project Ga0181612, IMG submission 119630) | Hoatzin crop microbial communities from Cojedes, Venezuel. Combined Assembly of Gp0051906, Gp0051904, Gp0051908 | reverse complement strand
TAAAGTCCTGTCTAGGCATGTGCTACTGGCCACTGCCAGAGACAGTATGTGGCTTGGGCTGGACCTTTATTCTGACCTGGTATGGCTGGTCTCAAGACCAAAGATGAGGACAGTTCTTGCACTGCATCTAAAAATAAATGAATCATGTACTGCAAAAAAAAAAAACTGAACTGAGAAATTACTACTTGGACAAAAATGAACCTGAACATTGCAGCATAACTAATTCAGATTGGGTTTATTTCAAGAAATCAGCAGAAGGGTAAGCCCAGGCAGGGTCTGGTCTTTCGTTCTTTCCTCCCCTGATACTCTGCTTCCTCCTCTCCTCTATGCCCACTCCAAACCCAACTTTATATCAGTTGTGCTCTATTGTTTTGGATGGTGAAACTTAATGTGAGCAGATTATGTTGTTATACCCCCTTCTCTCATTTCTTCACTAAGACAGAACATATTCATATTTTAAGACACATCATTAGCCCCAAGGAGCTGTTCTCAGGCTGTTCTCATAGCCTGTCACAAGCTTGCAAGCCTAATTCCAGCATCATCCAGTAGTTTGCACATTTTTAACTGTGCATTTCTTCCTGGCTGCCTCCAGCAGCTTGCAAACCTGTGCTTAATCAGACCTCCTCTCCCAGCAGCTCTCATTGCTCAGTTATCAGGCTAAACACACAGGGTGGAAAGGAGAGGAAGGGAAAAGCAATCACGTTTTTTCTTTAAACTGTAGTGGAGATATTGCGTTCTCACCTTGACTGAACCTGCATTGGAAGCACTTTCTGTCTCACCAGGTCAGAGATCTTTGGCTCTCTGCAGGCTAGAAAAAATATAATGTTGCATAGTACTTTTCCACATTCACAGCTCAAGTGTTATGGTTCATACACATTTCCACTCTTTCCTCTCACTAGCTATAGTGGACTGGATGAAGAAAAGAGGCGGTGAGTTACGTGCATTAAAATAAAGATAAGCCCTAAAAACTAATACCTTGGAAAAATACTTCCCCACAGATCACCAGATCTATCCCATTTACAACAGTGGAAGCAACAAAGCGTCTTCTGCACTGGCGCTTCCAGCCATGGCAGGAGGTTTGTCCACTAGTGTGTCTGAATGCCAGATTTAGACCACTACAACTGATGGTTTTGAATCTGAGAAAACTTTTGCAATAATGGAGTTATATAAGAATTACTTCGTTTCCATCTGTGTAGCCACACACAGCTAATCCCAGTGACTTGGCATACAGAGAAAGCCTGCAAGATGTTACAGACTTCTAAGAGTCTGCTTGCTTGTGCACCCATTGGAAGGAGCTGGAAACGCCGATTCAAAGGAGAACACTGCAGAGTTACTTCAATATGCACACAATAACAGAAGGGAGATCCAGAATTTCTGGTTTTGCATATTCAGTTTATTTACTTCATGAGCAGGATAAAATATTCAGGTTTACCAGTTCAAATAACTCTGCCAGGATCTCCTTCCTGCTGCGCACAGTGGAATAAAAGGAATCTTGCAGGCCGGATTTTATCTGTATGCCTGAGCACTTGTTTTCTGTGGGATTTAACAATATCTAGCTCTTTGTGATTACTGTGTATGTCAATGTTTATGTCATTATCAAAGTTAACATCAATAAAGATGCTTTCCACAAATTATTATCGTCAATAAAGATGCTTTCCACAGATGATTAAACACTTCAGGGAGAGAGTATTTCCATCTAAAATAACAGAACAAAGCAAATTCCTTAGAGGACAGACATATTTCCTTATATTATCATTACTTCAGTTAAAAAAAATCCATTAAAATACGTGTCAAACAATTGCTTTGGGAAAATGAGTTTGGTAGTTCCCCAGCCCGAATTCATTCATCCGTTCCGGGTTTTAGACACACTTAGAGTAGCTCCAGGTCAACAGCATAATTCCCTTTCTAGCAAAGTATTTAAAGATGTGTTTCAGTGTTTTGATGGATACAGATAGTTTAAGCGTGTCCTCAGGTGGTTTTCTGAATGAAACCTTGAAGGCTACAATCTACAGGCTTGGCCTTTTACACTCATGACTGGTCCCATTGACTTAAAAGGATTGTGATAGTAGAGCTCCGCCCTGTGACAGCAACTCTGATGAGACAATTTCCTTCTGTTTCAGTTCCCTCATGATCTTCTTTAATTTTCATCTTACACAGGCTTTAATCCAAGAATGAGGGTAATAAGGGTCTTAGGGAACATTCTTTTCTGTGTTTAAAGATGGAAACATCTCCTGGAACTCCTGGCATCTTCTCTGGCCGAGTTTAGCAGCCAGTAGAGCTGGCAAACTACCAGTCTCAGTATCAGGTGTCAGTCAGACCGTTTATTCTTAGCAAAAGTGATTGTTTGGTGAGTGTAAATTATATAAAACAAACTCCAGTAAAACCATAGCAGCTTTTGTGAGTTGTGGTAGAAAAGATTGTAAACTACCTTTTATGCAGATTGGCTGCTTCCCTGACCATTCTCCATCATCTTGGCAGGTCCTCTGTTCATTCCCACTAAGAACATACGAGTTGTTACAAAGAAAGCAATGATTGTGCCAATTTTTGCATAGCGTCCATTCAAGAGCCCAGTGTCTTCTACTACTCTTCTGTAACCATTGAGTGGGCCACCAGGGTCTGAGCATTTTTTTTCATCTAGAACTAATGATAGGGGAAAAAAATAGTAATCATTTTATCAAGTTCACAGCATTATTTTCACCCATCGGCTTGCTTGGCATTTCATTCAGATGTTACTACACAATCTTCACTTTATTAAAGGTGCCTTCTCAAGACCCATCTGGGATCTCTGTCTTTGAAAAGATCAAATATTAGAGAAGAAATGATAACACAGATGTCTGTTTGTAATACACACTTTAGTCGTCATTGAAAGCATAAGATTCTCAAGTTGTTAACAAGACCGTAAAATGTAGCTGACAATGCTGAAAAACAACCTTGACTTTACATGATGTTAATGTCCCATTAATATTAACAGGGCTACTTCAAGAGCATAAAAGGATGCACTTAAACTATTTGCAGGAAACAGGCTTTTGGCGTTCTTTTCCTTTTTCTTCAATACTTTCAATACTTTACTGGACTTGGATAATAAAACTAGACTACTTAATTTTAGTTTTATGTTTGGTTGCATTTCAGTTTCTCAGCACTAAGAGAGAGATCTTAGTAATCCAGGGAAATACGGGAGCTGAAAGAGAACATCTATATATATATATAAATCATATATATATAAATTTAATATGGAAAGCTTTCTCATGCTAGGTTCTGCCTATAAAACCTCTTTTACTTCCTCCTTCCCAATATTTTCCTTCTTTTTATTTGTTGTTTTGGCTTTTTTTCTCAATAAACTGAAATTTTTGGCCTAAATCTGGATGACAGTATTCCCTCTGTGATGCTAATAGATGCTTTTGCCTATATTTATCACTCCTCTGCTCTTTCTGTTTAGCATCTGAAAAAGTACTTTTTTTTTCCTTTGGATTTCATCTCAGTTTTCATGTCAGGCTGACAGTAACATGCAATTCTGTTTAACTGCTCTGTCTGATGTCTCATTGCATGATAACCAGTGAACATCTACTTTAGACAGCTTGCGATGGTGCTGCTCTGCGCATGGAAGGCTTGAGATATCCAATGACCAGAAGTGACCTCTTCACGTCACTGCTTCAGACTCGGCTGCCTGCTGAGCCTCAATTCACAAAAGCACCAACATAAAACAAAGCGCTTAAACATTTATTTAAACCTCTGTTTTATCAGCACAGTAACGGTGCATGGGTACATCCCTGTCCTCATGTCACCAGACAGAGCTCAGCTCAGCAAAGCCTGTCAGCACATAGCTAACCGTAACAGTACAAGTTCAATGAAGAGCATACACTCTTAACATTGAGTATAAAATGCAAGCTAAGCATATATTTCAGTGCTTTCTTTAACAACATTGGATTTTAGCACACGCTGAAGGTTATATATCTACTCAAATACTTTTCCACATGAGTCATATTCAGTAAACAAAGAGGATGTCTGAACTTCCTCTCAACCAGGAGAAAAGGAGCAGCAGAGCCTTGTCTCCTTTTAATTAGGCTCCATTTTTCTTCTCTGTAGCTCACAGGTTCTCTCACTTGCGAACAACAAGTCACTGATAACTTCATTGCAGCTAAAGACTACAGGGAATCACCCACAGTATAATGCTTTATTTGCAAGTTGTCCTCTGCACTGATCTGATGAGTGATGTTTCCAAATGTACCTAAGCTTGACCAGATAAGTCAATGGGGGCCTTCTCTTATTTCATGCTATGCATATCAGTAACTTGAACAGTAATTCTCTTCTTCACTAAGCTCTGGGCTTTGACTTTTTTTATGGATTAAAACAAAGAAAAAACATCTGGGAAGGAGAGACCCAAATTACACCACCTAGCACTTCACTAACAGCCAGGTCTAGAGACAGATCTTTCAATAGATTTAGCCAAGGACATTATGCAGCACAGACTTTAGCACAATCCTGATATAGCATTTACTGCAACTGGAGACATTCTCTCTAGGCAAAAGAATGCCTATCAGTTGCTCTTTCAGATGAATTTACGTAAAGCGGTTTCACAACACTCCCCCCCGAATTTACATTGTTTGCAACAACACGCTTGTGAAAGAACTTTTCCAAATGATAACAATTATTCTGGAATATGGAAATAAAATTGTGCACTACAAAACAACTAAAGAAAAATTAAAAGTGTCTTTGGATGAGAAGGGGCTTGGAATTTCACAGCTGAATCAATATGAATGGTGGGCATGCTAACTTGCACAGCCAGAATGAATAGAAATTCCTTTTTTACCAATTTTTTTCTAGGATGGGAATTCTGTCAAAATAAGAGTCTAATCTTCATGCAGTAAGCCCCTAATCACCGCCACAGAGTGCACCAGACTTCTGCAGAGAAGGTACCAGAGGTACATAGCAATGGAAGTAGCTATTCATCGTTAGACAATGTCCCTCACTTGGTTTTGGTCCTAGACATTTCCAGCCTGTGTGTAAGAAGGATGTATGCCTGAAGTCTTTGAGGAACTTATTTTTCAGTCATTTGATGTTTCAGTCAGACCTTTACATAAGCAAGTCTCGCAGGCTTAGGCTCCAGCAGAGAAAAATAAGAATCCCTAGTGCTTCTTAAAGACAGTAAAGAACACCACGTTAAGCCACAGATCTACCAAATTTCAATTGAGATTTGGATATTCTAGTTTCATGTGAACACAATGGCCAAAACATTTGATAAGAATCAAAACGTAAAGTGACCTTACCACATTCAGGATGATGTGTTGACCAAATCCCATCAAGCTGACAGTAGGCAACACGGCTGCCTTTTAAGCTGTAACCTGCGTTGCACTTGAAGTAAACCTGGGCCCCATATTTAAAGTCATCTCCTTCCACAATACCATGAGCGGGAGCACCTGGAGTCCTACACATCACCACTGACAGTTCAGATATTTCAAAAAAATCCACTTTATTACAAAAACAGGACATGTTAGGATGATTCTTTATTCAGAACATTGAGAAACCAATTAAAATGGGCACAGAAGCCAAAATTACAAGACAGGAATATGCCAATCTTTAGAAAGTTGTTTAGACGTCAGTTCTACACACACTTAAATATACACTTACATATACACCACTTTTCAAAACATATTTAGATCCATTCAGTTCAATGGGATTACTGAGAAGTGTGAACTGATCATGTGCATAAGTGTTTGTATTGCTAGGGCTCACCTGCTGAAAATATTAGCACTTCAAGCACTTTCCACCTTAACAGGGGTTTTAAATGAACTACCATGCTTGGTCAAAAAAAAATTTAGAACCTTATACTGAAATTCTTTCAAAATCTTCTTTCCATTTTTATATAGTTTTTCAGATAACCTCACTGAAACATTAAAGCATTATTATTTGTGTAGATAAAACATTATCATAATGACATTAAAAAGGAACCTTGATATTTACCAAACTCTGATATTTACCCTTTCCACAGGGTTTGCTCTATTGGGAAAATACCTACAGACAATGTTCTATTTAACTTCTGCAAGTAGTAAATATTAGATTAAACATCATAAGCAAGATTTCTCTGCAAGCATCAAACCAGCCATACTAAATCAGAACTAAGGTCCATCCAGCACAGAAACTTGTCTTCAATGGTGGTAAGCAGCAGGTTTGATGGAAGGAATATAAAAACAGAGCAAGCATACAGAATACTTTCCTGGCATATTCTGGCAGCATTCAGCAATGTGGGGTTCAAGGACTCTCCGAATTACAATGGTCTTTTTACTGTAACGTACCCTGGTGATTTTTTTTTTTAACATTAATTTGTCTGAGTATTTTCTAAACTCACCTATATACTTGGTGCCCACAATATCCTGTAGCAATGAGTTCTACAGACAAAGTGTTGTGTGAAAAACACACTGCCTTCTTTGGTTTGGTTTCTAGCCTGCCACCTGATAATTTCATTTGATGCTCTCTACTTTTCCATTATCAAAGACAGAGAACATCTGTGCCCTATTCACTTTCTCCAAGTCACTTTTTAAGATCAATTTTCTGTATGTAGAAATTATATGTATATATTTCTGTATGCAGAAATCACAACAATGTAGGAAACACAGGTTTTATTATCTACACAGTTATGCATGTCCCTGTGTGTCTCTGGCTTTGCCTGGCCATTTGTTCTGGAAAACTGCATAGGAAAGGATTCAGTGCAAGATTTAGAGAAGTGCATGGGTTTTTCACCTGGGACCTGTGGTATTCTGCTCAAGGTAGATAGATGAATGCTAAAGAGATCATCCCTACTTTGTACTTATGGAATTTGACTTTTTCTGTTATGCCTCGTAGCTAGTTGCTCACTAACCTACAGCCAAATTTTTGATCCTTACACTTCCAGAGGAAAAACTTTTCTAAGGTCTCAGCCCTGTAATCCTTACACAGAATAAACATGAATGCATCTATTTATATGGATTGTGGACCAGCCAATTATTCACATAAGGAGGAGATTCTTGAGTAACAGTCCTAAAGCAGCAGCATTCGCAAGAACAAGGCTCCGCAGAAATTCCCCTCATTTTACGGATTACTACAAAGAGCAGACAATGGGTCGGCACAATCTTTTGTGCACTGGTAAGCACAAGTCTTGGGAAGAAAAATTGTCTAACATTTAAGCGTTAGAGAAGGGCCCAGACTCACTGCTCCAAATCAAAACACATCCAGTTAGGGGAGCTCAACATTTCCTCTCAGCTGCATGTGTTCTACATCAGTTTCATCTTTAGCAAAAGAATAATGATAAAAATGCCACAAAATTAGTTCCTAGCCCTTGACATTTCTCATGCAAAATATAGGCACACAGACATATACATGCATATACAGGTGCACATGTTTATACACAAGTGCATACATAAATGAAAGGCAAATAATGGGAGCATAGATTTTCTAGGTGTTTCAAATTCTCAGAACATTTGTCTTCCCAGTCTTGATCTTTGTATTCCCAGTCACTCCCTCCATATCTTTCTCTGAATAGCAATTCATTTCACTACATCCATATTTCTCTCTTTCAATGCAAAGTCACACTCAGCTTATCAAATGAGAAAATAAGATGATTAGAAACATCTGTGCACCACTCATATTTCTCCTTTTTATCATAAATACAGGTTTTCTCTTTTGCTTGTGGTCCAGTTCAGCTCTGCAGGGCAAATGTTTTGGTGCTTTTGTGTTCTAGGTCCACCCTGGAAAAAATGTCATCACTTACTTTTTTTTTTCCACAAACTCTAAGTATTTGTTCTTTTTCAGTCTCCTAAGTGATTAAGATATTTAGTTTCTAGTCCTTTTGATTTGCTCTGGTTGCCAGACTTTTTTTAGATTCTCTGTGCCAGTGTGACCCATCTGGAACAACTCTGGTTTTACTTATGATGTAAATTCAGTGTTTCATGCACAGATTCATTTAGTACTGGAACTATGGCCTAGAGTAGAGGATATGGAGGCAGAAGGTCATGAGATCTAATCATAGCTATAAAACTGTGGCCATGGGTAAGTTGCTTCATCTGCTGTATCTAACAAACGAGAGCATCCCTTTCCTCACAGGAAAGCATTAGCTCATACTCACTTGTCACAGAGTCACTGTGGGGTTTCTCTGCTTGCAAAACAGCTAAGTATTTTTAACAGATGTGCCCCTTTTGTTGCCCATGCCTTTATCTCCTGGTTGTCTGTTCTCTTGTAACACAGGATCTTCCCTCCTGGTCTGTCCTGTTCTTTAAACTTTGCCACTGGAGGCAAAGCCACCCATTTCATTTTTCCTTTGGATCACTTTGCAAGTTTGTTCTTTCTCTCTACAAATTAAATGTATTTTTGAATCTTGAGATGTTCCCTGCATCTCAGTACCAGAGCTGAACTCCCTGTTTTCAGCTATGTTATCTAGCCCAAAAGTCACATAGTGCCTGCCTCTACTGCTTTGGTTTGAGCTCTACAGCTTTTTTTCCCTATTCAGTTTGACTTGCCTTTTATCCCTTTCACCTAATATGTTTCAGGCAGCTCTTTTGCACCTTTTCCCTTTAGTAGTGAACACTTCAGGCAATGGAGTTTTGAACAGTTGTTGTGAAGGGAATCCTAGCCCCTGTGTGCTTCTCTCTTATCTTTTTGTGGATAGCTTCGCATCAAGAGTGTGAATTTGACTGGTTCTTACATCTTTCAGAATGTGCAGTATGTTCCATTGAATTTTAGGACAGCCTCCTTTGTTTGAGATATTTTATTAAACCCTTTCAACATTCTCTCCTGGTGTAAGACTATATCCAGCTCTCCAGCAGACATTTCTCAGAAGTCAAAAAGAAAGAAAAAGAACATTTTGTAAATGTCATTCATACCTAGCTCTGCCCTTACCCTCTGGTTACACACACTAGCTATAAAATCCAACCACCTGAGCCGACCCAGTTCCCTTCAGTTTCTAAACTCTCGAAGATACTTGGTATGATTTCAGATTCCCTTGCCTAGGCAGGATGGGCCCGATCCTGCCATCTACTGAGTACTTCTGAGTATCAATCCTCCTCCTCTGCGTGGCCCAGCTTTCACAGTCAGGCGGGCTGGATCCCGCTCACAGCCCTCACCCATCCACAGCCATCCTCATCCCACCTTGTACCCACCCCCAGCTGTACCTGTGCCTGGTCTAGCCCGACCGCTACAGCAGAGACGGGGCTGTGAGCTGTGTGGACAGCCCTTCCTCGGGACGTAGGCGGTGGGCTGGCCAGGAGCGCTCCATGGGCTTGGACCCGTCCTAGGTCACTAGTTAAACTGCTCTGCTCCACATGAAATAAATGATTCCTACTGCTCTGTGACTCTGGCTTCCCACCTTTAAGATGTCTTAGACATGTGTCACTTGTGCTGTGTTTGGCTATAGCATTACTTGTCCATAGCCAAATGAGAGAGGAAGGAGTAGGAAAATCTGTCTTGATAACCCATGGGAGGACGTTTTCACTGACACGGCAGTGGTTAAAGAAAGAACTGGCTTCTATAGGTCTTAAAGGCCTTATCAACATTTCCCTAGTGTTAGTGCAGTGCCCTCCGAACAGCAGTCACTGCCCAGCTTCTCACAAGACTAATGCTGTACCTTTCCTCTCAGTGCACTTTGCAAAGCAGACAGAGGAAGAAGCAAAAGACAAGGTGGAGAGCTTCAGACAGAATTATCTACGAAATGTACCATGAAGTCAGCAATACTCACCCCAAACTGTAAGGTTTGAGACAACTCTACCTAAATGGAACTAAGAGAGTCAGGATTTCAGGTTGCAGTGCTTGGTCTCTGCACCTCTCTCTCCACAAACAGAAGACCAAAGCCACCAGGAACCCAGAGAATTAACTTGGTGGCTCCAGAATTCTCCTATGGGATGGTAATGGACAGCCAAATATGAAAGACATTCATTCAAGGTCTGCCAAAAGAAGTCTGAGCAACCTGGAGACTCCACGAGGGTCAGGCTGATCCCATTCTTCATGCCATGATGTCATCACACCTATAAAGATTCTGGTGAATTTATATCTAGAAAACAATAGGAAAACTGGAGAGATTTCAGGGAGACGTGAAATGAATGGTAGGGAAATATAATCTTGAGAGTGACTAAGAGCTCAGAATGACAAACCTGGTCATGCACAAACTAAAAACTACAATAGTCTAAAACCTCAAACCAGAAAGAATACAGTAAAATGTTGAAAGGAAGGCAAAGAGGTATATTCAGACAGGATAAAACTAAGAACAGGAGAGAATTCTTACTCAAGAAAAACTCTACGAAAGTGTCCTTGACAAATTTTTGAAAGGCATAGTAGGCTGTAAGTGGAAATGCTATGAGTCTCATCATTTGAAAATTGAAACTCCAGCTAAAAAAAACCTGGAACAGACTTTGGAGAGAACAGAGTGGCACTAGCAAGCCCATTATGAGTTGAGAGATTTTTTTTGGTTTTAATTTTTCCATATTTTGCTACACCATGTTGTTCCCGGGAAGTTCCACAATTAATCTATACAGCCATATAGGTAACCTTTGTCTCCTTAGGGTCTGAGGTGAGTTTTGGCCTAAAACAGCTCTGTAGAGTTCCTAAGAGAACAAAGTTGGAAGGTATGAGACAAGGTGGCTACAGACAGCTCTGGCAGAAATGCTTAATTGTGACAGCCCAGTCAGAGAGAGAATAAAAAACAGAGCTGCCTCAAGCATCTGTGTAACAAACTCACAGATTCCTGATAAAATTTATTACCCTTCTTGCCTCTTACTTTGGTGTCTTGGAAAAAAGAAAACAGTATTTCTGTCCTATATGAAACATTAAAATGGCTCCACATTTCACAGACAACTTTCTGCAATCTGAGAAAAACTAGACTAGAAGAACAGTAAGTTCCTGGATTTTTAAGTAAAATGTTCCATTATTAATAATAACAGTGCAAATTCTTCTCCCTTTTAAATTATATGTAAGACACATTCCTCAGATCTGAATTATCTGCCATTTAGAAATAGTTTTCATGGTCTTTTTATCTTCAGTGAGATAAATTAGATGAACTCTTGAGCTACACTTTTCTCACTCCAATGTCCTTCAAATCCTGCCTGATGGAATTATCATTTGCTTTTTTTCCATGGTGCCTTCATTAAATGAACACCATTTTTTTATGCTGCCTTCCTCTCACCCACTTTCTTGTTAAATAATATATACCCCCTCACACATATCATACATCATCTCTAAATTCTGCACAACCTTTCAATAATGTATTGCATGCCTGAAATAAATCTAATTTCTCATTGCTGGTACTAATAAAAGGTTTACATTTCCATTTTTGCCCTCCCTGAAAAATTAGGTGCAAGGGCTTGTAATTGTATGGAGTTTTGTTCTTAATTTGCTTACAAGATTTTTTTAATACTGCTACTGCTAAAGAAATCTATCTTGTCGCATATTCCCAGGTCAGGGTTTGGCTTTCGGGCTGACCTGTGCTAATGTATATAGCACATTTTGGCTATCTAGTAGTGGCTCTGGGGAACATTCTTCTAGGTACTTGTAATATTGCTTTTGCATAAGGTGTGCTGGCATGCTCAGTGGAGGCCAAACACTGAAAATGGCCACAGAAACTGCACTTGGTAACAAATCGGGGAGTAGAGCAACTTTGGCTGTTATGAATCCTAGCATCTGTCTTCTGCAGTGAGAGAGCGAGCTACGGACTTGCTCTGGGACCCCGGGCGCAGCCATCCTAGCCAAACCAGTCTAATGAACATCAGAGAAAGCCTGATAGAGACTGAAACCGACGAAATTTAAATAACTATCCTCAGAAAGAGGACAGTTTGTCAGGATAAATCCTAAAGAACATTGTTTTCTCCAGTGAATGCTATCATGACCCATCATGCTGCTAAAAGCCACAGCAGCCCCTGAGCCAGAGAAACGCCATGCAGGGAACCTCAGCATCAGGGTTTTGGATCCTGAGTTCTGGGGTTTCCTGGCTCCACAGCAGTGGCTGGCAAGTCCTCTGGAGCCAGAAAACCTGGAAGCCTCAGAAATCACAGCTCCAAGATCCTGTTGCTGGAAGGAGCATAACATGCAGAGTATGTGGAAGTGATTTCTTTTTTCTCTCTGATTAAGAAAATAATAATTAAAAAAATTCCAGCACAAAATATAAATTTCTTTGAAAATTTACTGCTATGAAACCATTCTAACAGAATACTCCCAGCAGCTCTACCTACATGCACTTCATGGTGCTCACTGATATTTGCAGTTGCTGCCTATGACCAAGCCTGCTTAAGTCAATAGTGGTAAATCCCATCAGGTTTGACTTTTGGCCTGCAAGTCTCTGATTTCATCAAATTCTCTTTTTTGCTTAAAGTTTTTTATTTTTTTTGAGGGCAAGTCTAATTACTTGACTACCTGAGTATCATTATATAACAATACTTAGAGTTTATAATCACTGTATTTTCAAAGTTTTTTATAAAATTGGTGTCTGTCTGCATTTTACTGCCGGGGAAGCTATAGCACGGAGATATCAAGAGATTTACCTGAAAGCAAAGAGTGAGTGAGTGGCAGAGCTAGGAACAGTCCTGTCATCTCCTGATCTTCTTCTATGATTTAAACTGACCCAGCTATGTGCAGAAACCAGCATTAAAGCACAAAGCTGGGTCAGTTTAAATGTGTATTACATAATCCACACATTATTCTCAGCAGCAGTGTCTTGTGCAAAGGTGATGGAGCCATATGGGAGAAGACAGTTCAGTGTGCCTGAAGGCAAAGTACAGGAGTTCAGGAGAGAACCAGCCATGAACAGCTTAGCAGTTACTTAGCTGGGTATTGTGATGCCGTTTGCAAAGGCCCATGAGTAAAGAGCTTTTCTGAATTCAGACTTACAGAATTTGTTGTCTTCACTCACAACAGAGCGTATTTCCCTGTCTTTGCCCATGAGCCCATGATACCATTTCTTCCTACACTTATCCCTTCTCTCCCCAGCATGCATCCACAAGGCGAGGATGCCCCAGGTTCTCACAGGGTTTGCTGGCAGAAAAGAACTGATGTGAGGGAGGACTTAAATGGCTCTCCTGAGACGTCATCCCTCTGCAGCTTGGCATAGCAGCCCGGAGATGGTTAATGCCTAACACATAAACCCACAGAGGCTAACTTTAACCAAAAGCATAAGGGCATGGGCTGTCAAAATGGTTTTGAAATGGCTGTGTCCTCGAGGAGGGAATGAAGTGAGGGACTTCTGAAGGCCGTGGCTCAGAGTGCTTAGGAGAACTGTTTTTTTATTCCTCCTCATCAGCAGTGAGCAGGGTTTCAAGCAAGCACAGGCGTTTGGCAATGGATGTGATGAAACAGCCCACCAGCATCGGGCGGCATCAGGCATCTGCGCAGGGCTGCCAGACCTTGATGTATCAGGTCACACACACTATGAGGCAGGAGCCCTGGCTCCACACTTACTCTTTAGAAGTCCCAGCATTCTTGTCACTGCTGACCCTCTCCCTGAGCCTGCAATCGTTTCAGCACAGGCTTTGTTTCTACAAGGAGCAAAATTCACAGTGCTGGAACTTACACTCAGGAAAGAGCCTGACGTCTTCTGATGCTGCTCTCAAGATTGACTCTCAGCTCAAGCTCTCCTGAATAAATGGTAGCAAACACTTCAGGATCCACCATAAGAACATTAAAATTCTTGCCACCACCTCCATGCACCTCCCACCTGTCCTACACTGGAGAGCGCTGCTGACTAGGAAGCCACACACTGACAAGCAGCCCAGCTGTTCTCCTCCAGACCTTGGCAAGAGCTGGATGTGAATGAGACCAGGAGAGGCTGGATGGCTTTGGCTTTGCTATGTGATCATCATTCTTCCCCACAGCAGGAAGAGACTGCTGGGAGCTGAACCGCTTTGGAGGACAGGTGGTCTTGGTCAGGACTCTCTGAAGGAAATGCTTTCCAGAGGTGGTACGTGTTTACATGGGCTGTGTCGGAGGGGGCTGGTGATATCTAGCATGCTTGCTTGTTGTCTTTGTTGCCCCTCAGAACTTCTACTTTTTGGAGCTGGCTGGCAGGCTCTGTGTTTTAGGCGAAAAAAGAGTGTGGCTGCAACTTTTACAACCAGAAATTACACGGGGGTGAACAAGGAAAGCCAGGAGTGCTAAGGTTTGGGTTGAAACTTATTTTTTTAAAAGCAAGACTCTCAAAGCAGAGAACAAATACATGCAAACATTGCAGCAGATCCTGTATAGGAAAGGGCAAGGAAACCACTGTGATAAAAAGGTGTTCGCAGTGCTGGCAGTGTTTTCTGGAATAAGGAGACTCTTGGACCTTGAAGAACAAGGATGCTCTGAACAGCTACAGCTACATACTCCAGCAGCACTGCTCTGCTTGGTCATGCCTGTCACCACAGACTCAGCAACGATCGGATGAGGCATTAGGGAAGGGTCTCAGAGGTACCTCCAACCTCTATGTTATCACAGGCACTTCATCTGGCAAGGCTGAGATACCAATAACCAGCTCCACAAAGGTGCCCATGTCATGGTGATTTCAATAGCTAAAAGAGCAAATAGGTGCCTAAATGTCACTTAGGAACTGGCCTTCAGTGTCAAATACAAGATGTGGAGGGGTGTCCTGGTTTCTCCCTGTTAGTTGGTATAGTGCTGTGTTTTGGATTTAGTATGAGAATAATGTTGATTACACACTGATGTTTTTAGTTGTTGCTAAGTAATGCTTATACTAAGTCAAGGACTATTTAGCTTCCCGTGCTCTAC
>Ga0181612_104640_pt1 | contig 14709 bp, 9 predicted proteins | sample HoacroProtozoa21_FD_119630 | JGI IMG/M metagenome (GOLD analysis project Ga0181612, IMG submission 119630) | Hoatzin crop microbial communities from Cojedes, Venezuel. Combined Assembly of Gp0051906, Gp0051904, Gp0051908 | reverse complement strand
TATGCCCGCCATCTCCCGCTGGAATTCCGTCTTCTGCCTCGGGTCGTCCATGTCGTACCTTGCCTTAAGGCTGTCGATGGCGTAGAGCGTCGTGTCCACCGCCTCGGCAAAACGCGCATTAAGGGCTTCCGCGCCGTAGGCCTTCAGGAACTCGTCCGGATCCTTGCAGGGGGCGAGGCTCACCGACCTGACGCTCATCCCCGCGCGCTTTAGGAGCGGGAGCGCGAGGCGCGTGGCGTTCTGCCCCGCCGCGTCCGAGTCGTAAATGAGCAGCACCTTGTCCGTGAACCTCCGAAGGAGGGATACCTGCTCTCCCGTCAGGGCCGTCCCGAGCGAGGCCACCGCGCAGTCGAAGCCCGCCTGATGCAGGCTTATGACGTCCATGTACCCCTCGCAGAGGATCTTATACCCGAGCCTCGACGAGCGCGCTATGTTGAGTCCGTAGAGGTTGCGCCTCTTGTTGAAGATCTCCGTCTCGGGAGAGTTCAGGTACTTCGGCTTCCCGTCGCCCATGACCCTTCCACCGAAGGCGATCACCCTGCCTCTGGAGTCCGATATCGGGAACATGATCCTGTTCCAGAACTTGTCGTACACCCCCTGGTTCTCCCTGAAGGTGAAAAGCCCCGAAGCTTCAAGGAGCTCGTCTGAGTAACCCTTCTCCTTCAGCAGGCTATAGAGCCCGCCGTTCTGCGGGGAATACCCGATCCCGAAGTCGTGGACCATTTTCTCCGAAACCTTCCTGCCGGAAAGGTACTTCCTTGCGGGCTCGGCTCCCTGCTTCCTTAGCTGCCCGTAATAGAAAATGGCCGCCGCCTTGTATATCTCAAGCAGCTTCTCCCGCCTGCCCGCCTTCTCTTTGTCGCTTTTCGACTCTTCGCGCTTGGGGAGCTGTATCCCCGCCCTCTCTGCCAGCGACTCGACCGCCTCGGGGAAGGTCATGTTGTCGTATCTCATTTTAAAATGGAACACGGTTCCTCCGGCATGGCATCCGAAGCAGTAGAAGAGCTGGCTGCTCCTGTCGACTGAAAATGAAGGCGTCTTCTCGTTGTGGAACGGGCAAAGCCCGGTATACCGGCTGCCGCTGCGCTTGAGATTGACGCGCTCGCCGATTACGTCGACTATATCGTTCGCCGACCTCACCCGGTCGATCAACTCATCAGAATATTTCATCCGCCCGCCTCAATAAACCGACCACGGTTTTGGTATGAAAAGCTCGCTGTAGGTCCTGACCGCGTACATGTCGGTCATCCCGGAAATGTAGTCCGTCACGGCCACTATCAGCCTCTCGGCGCCCTTCGCCCTGGCCTCATCGCTGCCGCCGTCAAGCGCCCTGCAAAAGCCTTCCCTGTCCGCTGCCGCCTGCTCCTTTTCGGGGAGCTTGTCGGGATTCTTTATGTAATACTCAAAGAGCGTCCTGACCATTAACTCCGCCTTCTTCTCCTCCGACTTCGCCGCAGGGTTCGTGTAGAGCTCCTCGTTCATGAAGCGCCGCATGTCCATAAGGGCGTCCATGATTCCATCCGAAAGCCGGACCTCTCCCTCGCCCTTTGAGGCCGTCACCATATCCTTTATGAAGGTGTCGAGGCGCTTCTTGCGGCTGTCGCCGAGCTTCATTTTCAAAGCCTCCGGCACCTTTTCCTCGCCAAAGATGTTCGCCCTGACCGCGTCGTCGAGGTCGTGGTGGACGTAGGCGATCTTGTCGCACAGCCGCACCACCTGCCCCTCGCAGGTGAAGGGCGACGACGCGCCCGTATGGATCTCGTGGTTTAAGATCCCGTCCCGCACCTCTGCGGTAAGGTTTAAGCCCTCGCCGTCCTTTTCGAGCCTCTCGACCACCCTGACGCTCTGTTCGTTGTGCCGAAAATGAAAGCCTTTAAGCGGCACTTCGGCGGGAAAAAGCTTTCTCAGGTTCTCCTCTTTCAAAGCCTCATCGAGGGCGCGCTCGCCCGCGTGGCCGAAGGGCGTGTGCCCGAGGTCGTGCCCGAGGGCGATCGCCTCGGTCAGGTCCTCGTTGAGCCGCAGGGCCCTGGCCGCGGTCTTCGAGATCTGGGCCACCTCCAACGTGTGCGTAAGGCGCGTCCTGTAGTGGTCGCCTAGCGGGAGGAGGAAGACCTGCGTCTTGTCCTTCAGCCTCCTGAAGGCCTTGCAGTGGATGATTCGGTCGCGGTCGCGCATATAAGCCGTCCTGAACTCGTCCGGCTCCTCGCGCCTGTCCCGTCCCCTCGATTCGGACGAAAGCGACGCGAACGGCGAAAGCTCCCTCTCTTCCCTTTCCTCAATCTCTTCCCTTATGGACATGGCGCCTCCTTCGTGGGTCTCTACTAGGTTATACGAAAAGGATTTCCATTTTCCTCTTTTTCCTTCAAAAAATTTAAGGCGTATTGAGCCGTTCCATTTTTGGTGCTATCCTAAACGCCTGTGAACTTAACCCCCGTACCATGTTTTAAAGAAAGGGGAAAATATGAAACTAAAGCGGATCCTCGCGCTCGCCGCCGTCATCCTCCTTTTGGGGCTCTACGCCGCGACCTTCATCTTCGCGCTCGGGAAGAGCGAGCACGCGGGAGCCCTCTTTCGGGCAAGCCTCGTGTGCACGGTGCTGATCCCCATCTTCTGCTACGCCATGCTCCTGGTCTTCCGCCTCTTAAAGAGGCGCGCGGCCCCGACCGTCGGAACGGTCATCTTCGACCTCGGGCACGTCCTCATCGACTTCCCGTGGCAGGACAAGGCGCGGTCTTTAGGGATTTCGGAGGAAGCCATCTCGGCCTTTGCCGAAAACTGCATCGAGCACAATGAATGGCACGACCTCGACCTCGCCGTCCGGCCCTTCGGCGACATCGTAAATGAGCTGGCCGCGCGCGTCCCAGAATACGAAAGCGGCTTCAGGCTCCTGATGGACCACATCTACGAGAGCCTCGCGGCCTTCCCCTACGCCGAAGGCTGGGTCAAGGGCCTTAAGGAGGCCGGATACAAGGTCTACGTCCTCTCCAACTGGGCCGAGAAAGGCTTCGAGGAATGTGAAAAGAACGGCTCCTTCGGCTTCCTGAAATACACCGACGGCCAAGTCTTCTCATACCGCGTAAAGCTCAAAAAACCCGATCCTGAAATATTCAAGCTCCTCCTTGAAAAATATTCCCTGAACGCGGGCGAGTGCGTGTACATCGACGACACTCCCGCGAACGTAAAGGCTGCCAGGCAGCTCGGAATCCCCTCTTTCGCTTTCACCTCCTACGAGGACGCCTGCGAAAAGCTTAAGTCCCTCGGCGTCAGGTTTTAAGAAGGCGCGGGAGCGGCATCGATGATGCCGAAGCAAAAGACAACTTAGAAAGGAGGGGCTGCCGCTCCCGACATGAATCATTATAGCACAGGGGCAGGACCATTAAGGTCCTGCCCCTTTACTTTTTATTCAACTTTTTGTTGAAAATTTTACTTCTTAAGCGGTAGCGCGCGTCATGCCCCGTTTCCGCAGCCTCAGCGCCTTCGCTCTCAGCGGTAAATGATATCCTCCCTGCCCGGCCCGTTCGAGACCATCGTGACCGGATACCCGAGTTCCTTTTCTATAAACTCGATGTAGTTCCGGCAGTTCTCCGGAAGCTCCTCGTACTTCTTTATGCCGCGGATGTCGCACTTCCAGCCGGGAAGGGTCTCAAGCACCGGCTTCGCCTTCTTCAAGAGCGTAGTCGGCGGGAAGTCCTTCGTGACCTCGCCGTCGATCTCGTAGCCCGTGCACACGGGGATCTCGTCGAGGTAGCCGAGCGGGTCGAGGACGGTAAGCACCACCTCCGTCGCCCCCTGCAGGCGGCAGCCGTAGCGCGAGGCCACCGTGTCGTACCAGCCCACGCGCCTCGGGCGGCCCGTGGTCGCGCCGTATTCGCCCTTGTCGCCGCCGCGCTTCCTGAGTTCCTCCGCCTCGTCGCCGAAGATCTCCGAGACGAACTCTCCCGCGCCGACGGCCGAGGAATAGGCCTTCGTCACGGCCACGATGCGCTTTATTTCATAGGGCGGCACGCCCGCTCCGACGGCTCCGTAGCCCGCGAGCGTCGAGGACGAGGTGACCATCGGGTAAATGCCGTGGTCGGGATCCTTCAGCGTCCCGAGCTGGCCTTCGAGGAGGACGTTTTTGCCCTCCTTGAGCGCGGCGTCGAGGTAGGCCGAGGTGTCGGCGACGTAAGGCTTCAGCTCCTTTGCGTAGCGCCGAAGTTCCTCCATCACCGTTTCTTTTTCAATCGGCTCCTTCCCGTAGAGGTGCTTCAGGAGGATGTTCTTCTTTTCGAGGATGCCCTCGACCTTCTCCTCAAGGGCTTCCATGTCCAAAAGCTCGCTCACCTGGATGCCCACCTTCGCGAACTTGTCCGCGTAGAAGGGCGCGATCCCCGACTTAGTCGAGCCGAAGGACTTGCCCGCGAGCCTCTCCTCCTCGCACTCGTCGAAGAGCACGTGGTAGTCCATAACGATCTGGGCGCGGTCGGACACGAGGATCTTCGGCTTAGGCACGCCCTGCTCCTCGATCGACGCGATCTCCTGCATCAGCTTGTCCACCCTGAGGGCGACGCCGTTGCCGATGATGCTCGTCGTGTGGTCATAGAACACGCCCGACGGAAGGGTGTGCAGCGCGAAGCGCCCGTAAGAATTGACTATCGTGTGCCCGGCGTTCGCCCCGCCCTGGAAGCGCACGATTATGTCGGCCTCCTTGGCGAGCATGTCCGTTATCTTGCCCTTGCCCTCGTCGCCCCAGTTGACTCCGACTACCGCAGTAACCATAAATTCCTCCCTTCGCGGCTTCAAAAGCCCCTCGCCCTTCCGCCGCCAAAAAGACAGTGCCATAAAACGCTTTGGACTTCATTTAAACCGGCGCGGCAGTAAAGCCGCCGGCGGTCCATGGGCATTCAGCAAAGCGGAACGCGCATGCCGCCTTTTAAAATGATCCCCCTTAGCGTCACACGTTTATATCAGAGGTCTCCTCCGCCGCGCCGGCGTTGGCTTCGAGCACCGGCCTGACGACCTCGCGCAGGTACTTCTCGGTCTGGTACGGCGCCCTTCCGACGTACTTCTTCGGGTCCATCGCCGCCTTAAGCGCCTCTTCGTCGAGGCCGAAGGCGGGGTCGGAGGCGATGCGCGTAAGGAGGTCGTTGTCGAGCCCTTCTTCCTTGACGCGCTTTCCCGCCGCCATGGAGTGCCGGCGGATCTTCTCGTGGAGCTCCTGGCGGTCGCCGCCCGCCTTGACAGCGTCCATCATGATGTTCTCGGTGGCCATGAACGGAAGCTCCGCCATAAGGTGCTTCTCGATGACCTTCGGATAGACGACAAGGCCGTCCGCGACGTTAGACACGAGGTCTAAGATGCCGTCGACCGCGAGGAAGGCTTCCGGCACGGAGATGCGCTTGTTCGCCGAGTCGTCGAGAGTCCTCTCGAACCACTGGACGGACGAGGTGATGGCCGGGTTCATGACGTCCGAAAGGACGTAGCGCGAAAGCGAACCAATCCTCTCCGACCTCATGGGATTCCTCTTGTACGCCATCGCAGAAGAGCCGATCTGTCCCTTCTCGAAGGGCTCTTCGACTTCCTTCATGTGCTGCAGGAGGCGGATGTCGTTGGAGAACTTCGAGGCGCTCGCCGCGATTCCCGCAAGGACGTTCAACACCCGCGTGTCCGTCTTCCTGGAGTAGGTCTGCCCGCTAACAGGCACGCAGCCCGAAAAGCCGAGCTTCTCCGCGATCATCGGGTCGATGGCGTCGCACTTTTCCTGGTCTCCCTCGAAGAGCTCAAGGAAGGACGCCTGCGTCCCCGTCGTCCCCTTCGAACCGAGGAGCTTCAAGGTCGAGACGACGTAGTCGAGGTCCTCTAAGTCCATCATGAATTCATTTATCCAAAGCGTCGCCCTCTTTCCGACCGTCGTCGGCTGGGCGGGCTGGAAGTGCGTGAAAGCGAGCGTCGGGAGGTCCTTGTTGGCCTCGGCGAAGTCCGCGAGGCGCGATATGGCCGTGAGGAGCTTGCCGCGGACGATCTTCAGGGCCTCGCGCATGATGATGACGTCGGTGTTGTCGCCGACGTAGCAGGAGGTCGCGCCGAGGTGGATGATTCCCTTCGCCTTCGGGCACTGCAGGCCATAGGCGTACACGTGGCTCATGACGTCGTGGCGGACGACCTTCTCGCGGGCCTCCGCGTCGGCGTAATTGATGTCGTCGGCGTGGCTCTTGAGCTCTTCGATCTGCTCGTCCGTGATCGGGAGCCCGAGCTCCTTCTCGGTCTCGGCGAGCGCGATCCACAGCCTCCTCCAGGTGCGGAACTTCATGTCGGGCGAGAATACCGCCTGCATCTTCCTGCTAGCGTACCGCTCCGAAAACGGGCTTACGTACCTGTCCCTGCTCTCCATGGCATCTCCTTGTCCGCGCGCGGAAAACCCTTCCGCCGCTCTTGATATCTTTTGAAAATGAATCCCTGACGTGGGAAAAAGCGGGCTTGCGCATTCTGCCTTCCGCGCTCCGCTTCATCCGGCGCCGAACGCGTGCCGCTGCCTGCCCGCGACCGCCGGCTGCGTCTCCGGTCCGCTTCATCCGGCGCGATCCATAAGCCGCGCCTGGCTCCATGCACCGATGCGGCCAAGTTCCTTGGGCTCGACCGCGGCGGTCCATTTACCTCTCAAGGTCGTCGTGGATGTTGCGCTCCGGCGTCGGCATCGGATACTTGCCGGTAAAGCAGCCCGTGCATATCGGCAGCCCCTCGGAAAGTTCGAGCAGGCGGTCGATGCCGAGGTAGCCGAGGCTGTCGGCGCCTATTATTTTCCTGATCTCCTCGAGGGAGCGGTTGTAGGCGATGAGCTGGCTCCTCTCGGGAACGTCCGTGCCGAAGTAGCACGGCCACAGAAACGGCGGCGAGGATACCCGCATGTGGACTTCCTTCGCGCCCTTTTCGCGGAGCATCGTGACTATGCGGTCCGAAGTCGTGCCGCGGACGATCGAGTCGTCGACCATGATCACGCGTTTGCCGCGGACCGCGCTCTCAAGGACGTTCAGCTTGACCTGTACGCCCGACTCGCGCATGTCCTGCCGCGGCGATATGAAGGTCCTTCCGACGTAGCTGTTCTTTACGAAGGCGGTGCCGTAGGGGATTCCCGATTCGAGCGAATAGCCGAGCGCGGCCGCGTTGCCTGACTCGGGGACGCCCACTACGATGTCGGCGTCGACGGGCGTGTCCTTTGCAAGGAAGCGGCCCGCCTTGATCCTGGATTCATAGACGCTCACCCCGTCGATAACGCTGTCGGGGCGCGCGAAGTAAATATATTCAAAGATGCAGCGGGCCGTCTTTTCGTCCGCCATGCAGCCCGAGGTGTCGGACGAGATGCCGTCCTTCGTTATAGTCACGACCTCGCCCGGGAGGACGTCGCGCACGAACGTCGCCCCGACCGTGTCGAGAGCGCAGGTCTCGGACGAGAGGATGTAGGCGTCGCCGCGCTTTCCTATGCACAGAGGCTTGAAGCCGAAGGGGTCGCGCGCGCCGATCAGCTTCCTCGGCGACATGACCACCAGGCTGTAGGCCCCCTTGACCTTCTTCACCGCCCTGCTGACCGCCTCTTCGACGGACCTCGCCTTCACCCGCTCGCGGGCGATGTGGTAGGCGATTACCTCCGAGTCGATCGTCGTCTGGAAAATGGCGCCGTCATAGGCGAGCTCGTCGCGCAGCTCCTTTGCATTTATCAGATTGCCGTTGTGTGCCAGCGCGAGTATGCCCTTTATATAGTGGAGGACCAGCGGCTGCGCGTTCTCCGGGGTGCTCGCCCCGGCCGTCGAGTAGCGCACGTGCCCCACCGCGATATTGCCGTAGAGGCGGTCGATCTTGGCCGCGTCGAAGACCTCATTGACGAGTCCCATGCCCTTTTCGACCCTGACCGCGACCTTCGGCTCTTCGGTATCGCTCACCGCGATTCCGCAGCTCTCCTGTCCGCGGTGCTGCAGGGCAAGGAGCCCGTAATAGACCGTCGGAGCCGCCTGAGCTCCCTTCGGGTCGTACACTCCGAATACGCCGCATGCTTCACGCATATTGCTCATATATATCTCCAAAATTGTCTTGTCATTTCATTTTTTGAAAATGAACGCCGCCCACAACTATACAACAAACTCAAGGCATGGGCAAGGCGGACGCGGGCGCGCGCCTGCGATATCGGGCAGGTAAGGCCCCGCCTTGCCGCCCTGTGCCGCGGGAAAACGCGGCCCGCGCGGATCCGCATTTTCCGCGCAGGCCTTAAAATTCTTCGTTTCAGCTGTTCTGGTTCCAGCGCGTAAGGACCGTGCGCACGACCTGCTCGTTGGTCGGCAGCTTCGTGAACGCGTTGAGGAGGGCTTCGGTGGCCTCCTCCGCCTTCTGTCCGTTCAGGCGCTTCCTTATGAGATTGACGGCGGCGCACTCCTGCGTCGTCAGGAGCAGGTCCTCGCGGCGCGTTCCCGAGCGGGCGATGTCGATGGCCGGGAAGATGCGCCTCTCCTGCAGCTTCCTGTCGAGGATGAGCTCCATGTTGCCCGTGCCCTTGAACTCCTCGTAGACGACGTCGTCCATCTTGCTGCCCGTGTCGATGAGGGCAGTCGCGAGAATGGTCAAACTGCCGCCTTCGCGCATGTTTCGGGCGGCTCCGAAGAAGCGCTTGGGCATATTGAGGGCCGTCGGGTCGAGGCCGCCGGAAAGCGTCCTGCCGCTCGGCGGCACGAGGACGTTGTTGGCGCGGGTAAGGCGCGTTATCGAGTCGAGCAGGATCACTACGTCCTCGCCGAGCTCGACCAAGCGCTTCGCCCTCTCAATCGTCTGCTCCGCGACCTTCCTGTGGTGCTCGGGCGTCTCGTCGAAGGTCGAGGAAATGACCTTCACGTTGACGCCCTGAACGGACTCGCGCATGTCCGTGACTTCCTCGGGGCGCTCGTCTACGAGCAGTATCATGAGGTGGCTTTCGGGATCCTCTGCCAGAATAGCGTGTGCGATGTCCTTAAGCAGCGTCGTCTTTCCTGCCTTCGGCGGGGAGACGATCATGCCTCGCTGCCCGCGGCCGATCGGCGAGATGAGGTCGACCACGCGCATCGCGACCGAGCCGCCCTCGTGCTCAAGCTTTATCCTCCTGTCGGGGAAGATCGGCGTCAGGCGCTCGAAGGTCACCCTGTTCTTTTCCTCCTCGGCGGGATAGCCGTTTATCGTATACGCATAGATCAGCGACTCGTTCTTGGAGTTCGAGGTTCCCTTGCCCTTTACTCCCTCGATCCTGTCGCCCGTCCTCAAGTGGTATTTGTGGATGAACATCCGCGAGACGTATACGTCCCTTGCGTTCTGCTTTGGCTCGTCATCGTGCAGGAATCCATAGGTGCCGTCGGCCATTATCTCAAGCGTCCCGCACACGAAGTTCGGGTCGCCGCTCTGGAGGCGCGGCGGCTCCTTCTTGCCGTCCTCTCCCTCGGCCGCTTCCGCGGCCTCGTCGGCTCCGTCCTCGGCTTCTGCGCCCTTCTTCTTTCCGCGCTTCTTGCCCTGGTTCTTCTTTCTGCCTTTTTCCCGCTGGTTTTTTCTCTGGGAACGTCTGCCGCCGTGCCTTTCGGAGTCTTCTTCCTCGTCCCATTCGTCGGCGTCCGCGCCGTCCTCGGATTCGTAAGCCTCTTCTGCGTCCTCGGGATCTTTTTCGTCCTCATAGCGGCCGTCCGCATCGCCGCGCGCCGCCTCATCGCCTTCAAATTCAGGCTCTTCGGCGTCCGGGTCCTCATATCCTCTGTCCTGCTCTTCTACAGCCTCTTCCCTAGCGGCATTGGCCTTCTTGCCCCTGCCGCCCCTGGCGCGCTTCTTGTTCCTCGGGAGCCTTTCAGCTTCGCCGCCTTCTTCTTCCGCTTCCTGAGAAGAAGCCCCGGCTCCGCCCATATCCTCCGCGGCATCGATCCGGGTTTCCCCCGCCTTGGAGCCGCCCTCGTCCTCCGCCGCCTTCTTCGGCTTTGCGTAGGGCAGGCTGAGGTCGAGTTCGAGCAGCTTATTTATCAAATCATTTTTCTTGATTCCCGTGACGCGCTTTAAGCCGCGCGCCTTGCCTATGTCGGCGAGCTGCTTAAGCGACAGCGTCTCGTACATTTCCCTTGTCAGCTTTTTTTCAGGATCACTCATAAAACCTCTTTCCGTGCCCGCTTGCGTTCGGACATCCTGGATGCGCCGGCGTCTTAAATTTAAAACGCCATTTGATAAAACTAAATTGACGCGCCGTGCAGGCACATTGTAAAAGCGGACATTCGCGTTCCGCCGTCTGCGTTCCGCTTCGGCCGGCGCCGACCGCGTACCGCCGGCACGCGGCGCCGCTGCATGCTCATTGGCAGCCGGCAGCTTCGCCTCTCCATCGACGGGGCTTTTAAGCTCCCGCCTGTAAGAGCAGTTCCTCCGGGCCGCCCGAGGCGGTTCAATACTTCTTCCAGTTCTTCGGCGTAAGGAGCAGGAGCATCGGGAAGATTTCCAGCCTGCCCGCGAGCATGTCGAATATCATCACGCACTTCGAAAAATCGGAGAACGAGCCGAAGTTCTTCGTCGGCCCGACCTGGGAAAGCCCGGGGCCGATATTGTTGAGAGTCGCGGCGACCGCGGTGAAGTTCGTCGTCATGTCGAAGCCGTCGACGCTGACGAGGAGCACCGAAACCGCGGTTATGACGAAGTAGGCCGCTATGAATACGCTGATGTTCCTAACCGTCTCGTCGGGGACGGAAGCCCCGTCGAACTGTATTTTCTTAACGTTGCGCGGATGGATCAGGTTGGCGAGCTCGCGGCGCAATGTCTTCGTTAAAATGACGAGGCGCGAGACTTTTATGCCGCCGCCCGTCGAGCCGGCGCAGGCGCCGATGAACATCAAACACACGAGGATCGTCTTTGAAAATGAAGGCCAAAGGTCGAAATCCGTCGTCATGTACCCGGTCGTCGTTATTATCGTCCCGACCTGGAAAGACGCCGCCCGGACCGTTTCCTCAAGGGTTGCGAAGTAGCTCCTCGTATTTATCGAAATCGCGATTATCGAGGCCGCTATTATCCCGAGGTAGGCGCGGACCTCAGTCATCCTGAACGCGAGCTTGAATTTCTTCGCGATCAGGTAGAAATAAAGCTGGAAGTTGATTCCGCAGGCGATCATGAAGAAGGTCGTGATGTTCTGGAGCGCCGGCGAATACGACTTGTAGCAGTCGTTCTTGACCGAGAAGCCGCCGGTCCCGACCGAGCCGAATGTGTGGCAGAGGGCTTCGAAGAGCGGCATCCCGAATACGACCAGGAGGATGACCATCGCGATCGTTATCGCAAGATAGATGGCATAGAGGATGAAGGCGCTGTCCCTGATCTTCGGGACGAACTTGCCGACTACGGGGCCCGGGCTCTCCGCTTTCATCAGGTTGAAGGTCGAGCCTCCGAGGAGCGGCACGACGGCGAGCATGAACACGAAGATCCCCATTCCGCCGATCCAGTGCGTGAAGCTCCTCCAGAAGAGGCAGCACTTGTTCATCTGCTCGACCGCGGACATTATCGAAGATCCCGTCGTGGTAAAGCCCGACACCGTCTCGAAAACCGCGTCGACGAAGTGCGGTATGTCGCCGGTCAGCGTAAACGGCATGGCTCCGACGACCGACATCAAGAGCCAGGCGAGCGCGACCGCGACGAAGCCGTCGCGCGCGTATACTTTCCTGTTCTTCGGCTTTTTGAGCGAAAGGAGCTTGCCGACGGCGAAAGCCCCCGCCGCGACCGCGACGAACCACCAGCCCGCGCCCTCTCCGTAAATGAGCGCCACCAGCGCCGGCAGAAGCATCAGCGCCGCCTCGACTTCGAGTATGTTGCCGAGGATGTAAGAGACCATTCTATGGTTCATAATCAGCTCCATCCTCCGACAAGAATATCGTCAAGGTTAGTGACCTTGTCCTTGCTCAGCGCGACCAGGACGATCGAATCGCCGACTTCTATGGTGTCCGAGCCCGACGGCGTGAAGAGCTTGCCGCTGCGGTATATTTTCCCGATCAGGATGTTAGGCTTGATATCCATTTTCATAAGAGGCACGCCGGTCGCCTTCGAGGCTTCCTTCACCTGAATCTCGATCGCCTCCGCCTCCGCGTTCGCGAGGGTGTAGAGGTTCTCGATGTTGCTGCCGCGCGAGGCCTTCTTCGCCCTGACGAACTGCAGCAGGAAGTCCGCGGTGATGTCCTTCGGGTTGACGATCGTGCCGAGGTTCAGCGAGGAGACCACCGACTTAAAGCCGATGCGCGCGATCTTCGTGACGAGCTTTACCTTCGGGTTGCGGCTCTTGGCGAAGAGGGCCATCATGATGTTCTGCTCGTCGATGCCGGTCAGGGCCGCGAAGCCTTCGACGTGCTCTATCCCCTCCTCGGTGAGGACGTCCTCGTCGATCCCGTCCGCGTTGATTATCTGCGCTTTCGGGAGCATCTCGGAGAGCTGCTCGCAGCGGGCGCGGTCGATTTCGACGATCTTGACCTGCATGCCCTCGCGCAGGAGCTTTTTGGCGAGGTAGACCGACATCTTGCCGCCGCCGATTATCATTACAGTGCGCACGCGGTTCGTCTCGACGCCTATTTTCCTGAAGAACTCATGCTCCTGTCCCGGGCTGTAGACGATCGAAAGGTGGTCTCCGCCCTGCACGATAAAATCGCCGGAAGGGATCACGACCTCGTCGCCGCGCTTTGCGACGACGACTAGGACGTCGCATTTTAAATGCGAGTGGATGTACTTTAAGGGCTTGCCGCTTAGAACGCTGTCGTCGGAGAGGCTGAACGTCAAAAGCTCTACATTGCCCTTCGAAAAAGTCTCTATGCTTATGGCCGATGGGAAGCGGAACACCCTTGCTATTTCCGCCGCGCCCGCCATCTCGGGGTTGACGGCCATCGAAAGGCCGAAATTCTCGCGGAAGAAGCTGACCTCTTCAAAATAAATCGGGTTCCTGACCCGGGCGATCGTCGCCACGCCGCCCGACTTTTTCGCGATAAGGCAGCACAGCAGGTTCTTCTCGTCGGAATCCGTGACCGAAATGAGGATATCGGCTTCCTCGATCCCCGCGTCCTGCAGCGTCGCATAGCTCGATCCGTCCCCGTCGAGGGCCAGGATGTCGTAGCTGTCGCTCAGGGCGGCGAGCTGTTCTTTGTTCTTGTCGATTACGGTGACGTCGTTCCCGTCCGCGCAAAGCTGATTGGCAAGCCTCGTTCCGACCTTGCCGCAGCCCACAACTATAATCTGCATAAATGCCTCCGGCTTCTTCAAACCGTATTGGTACAAAGCTGAGAATTAAAGAACCGCCGTGCGTATCCTTCGCAAAAATTCCCTTGTGCGGCGGATGCCCCCGTGCAGGAAAGGCGGCCGTCGATTCCAGTTCCCGAAAAACCGCCCGATGCCGCTGGCCGCGCTTCGCCCGCGCCAAGCAGAAAGCTGCTTTAGGCCCGTGCATTCATTTAAACGCGCAGCGGACAAAAATGCGCAAAGTCTCCGCCGTACCTTTAATCCATGAATGCGCCTGAAGAAAATAATATGATTTTTCGATGCTTAATCAATTCCACCCAGCGGCTTTTCGAAAACAGCCTGCGGCCGAAGGGACTTGAACCCTCACGCCGAAGGCACAGGAACCTAAATCCTGCACGTCTGCCAATTCCGTCACGGCCGCATACAATAACCTTATATCACTGATTCAAAGGCAGCGTCAAGGCAATTTGGCTCCATAAAACTCCCGCCTTTCGAAGGAAAGGCGGGAAGGAACGCGCTATAAGGTTCAAAGCCTCTGTCCGAAGAGAAAATTGAGCACGCCGGGCGTCGCGTAGCCGTTCTTCTGCGCCTTCTTTCCCGCGGCGGCAAAAAGCAGCGCGGCGGCAAAAGCGAGCGCAGGCGCGGCGTATGCGGCAACCGTAAGCGCGGGCTCAAGGCCCGCGAGCGCCTTAAACCTGGTCGCGCACCAAAAAGCCAGAGTCATCCCAATTGAAGCGAGGAAAAAAGGCCAAAGGCCGTGGCGGAAGCCTATTATAAGCGACACGGCTCCGAACAGTGCGGCTCCGGCCGCGTAAAACATAAAGAGCCTGACCGCCTCGGCGAACTGCTGGTAGCGCGACATTTTCTCCCTGAAGCTTTCAAGGCTGAGCACCGCGTCCTCTAGCCCCAGAAGGCGAAGGTAAGAAGCGGCCTTCTCATATTCGGCCACCTGGCCCGGAAGCTCGGCGCCCGCCTTTACGATTTCAGCTATGGACGGAATCGAGACGACCCCTAGCCCGCCGTCCTTTAAATCGTCTGCTACTTTGAGGCTTGGCTCTGCAATCGCGTCGACGTCTATATCGATTCCGAAATACGCGAGCGCGTCGGTCACCGTATCCACGGATTCACGTCCTTCGCCCGTCACATAGTAATCGACGCGCGAAGCCGCCGCTGCGACGCCCTGCTCCAAAAAACCTCCTTCTACAACGCCCTTGAAGCAGAGGTAGTCGCTAAACGACAGCCAGATCGACAATGCGAAGCAGGCCGCGGCCGCAAAGTAAAGCAAAATCCCTCTTTTTGTCATTCGACCTCCTCGATCATTTTCAAAAGCGCCCCGGCTATCCTGGCGCAGACGGCTTCTTTTCCTGCTTCACGTTCACCGGGCACGCCTTCGATCGTTTCCGCAATCATAGCATTTTTTGAAGCAATTGAAAAATGTACTTCCCCGGGTACGCTGTCTTCATGCAACGGATCGGCCCTTCCGATCGTACCCGT
>Ga0181612_170473_pt1 | contig 14710 bp, 6 predicted proteins | sample HoacroProtozoa21_FD_119630 | JGI IMG/M metagenome (GOLD analysis project Ga0181612, IMG submission 119630) | Hoatzin crop microbial communities from Cojedes, Venezuel. Combined Assembly of Gp0051906, Gp0051904, Gp0051908 | reverse complement strand
TCTTCCCTCTGAGGGTGACGGAGCACTGGAACAGGCTGCCCAGGGAGGTTGTGGAGTCTCCTTCTCTGGAGATATTCCAGCCCCGCCTGGACGTGGTGCTGTGCAGCCTGCTCTGGGTGACCCTGCTTCAGCAGGAGGGTTGGACTGGGTGACCCACAGTGGTCCCTTCCCACCCCTACTATTCTGTGATTCTGTGTAATGCCACGATTCTCCACTATCATTTTTATTCGTAGTTGTGTGGGCACAACAGAATAACCTCCTGCTACAGGCATTTGATTTTTTGGCTTCTCATCTGAAAGCTCCAAAACATATGTAAGCACAGTATAACCTTAGTCCAATAAATAATTCGTGCAGATTTAAAAATTCTTTCATATAAAACTCTATCACAATGAAGTATTAATAATTTTGAATATTACCCTGAAAAAATACACTTTATGTTCAAATTTCAAAATACAAAGAGACCAATTTAAGCAGATTTTTGATGATCCTCATATGGCCAGAATTTGTATTATAGTCCAGTATAATACAAAATTCGCTTTATATTCCACAGAAGAAAGGCGAAGGATCCTATCAAAGCTCTAAACTACACCATCTCCCCTTACTCAAAGACAGAAATGATGGAAGCAGGAATTTCTGTTCGTTCTCCAAACAAAGACACACCAGACTAAAAAATTTATACCGAAGTCATTTAGTTACCAGCACAAACAATGACATACAAAGCTAGAAGGAAACTGAGTCACACAACTGCATGCTGACTTTCAACACATCAGAACATTCCCCCAAGTCAATTTTGAGGCCCATACTGGTAACATGGAAGCACCAAAGTTGTTCTCAGAACATACACAACTGAATTACACGTATCTTTATCTGTGCTGAGAGAGTCCCCACCTTGAACACTGTATCACAAATAAACCCTTTAGAGACTGTAACTTGGGAAGATTCTTGTCTTACCGAGGAACGCTCTACTCATAAAGGGCAAAGACGACAAAGGTGAAACCTCAGCTGATTTCAGATCCTGACATCCTGGATCACCCGCTTCAGCACGTACAGTAGTTTGAAAAGGGGTCTGTTCAACCACATCGGTGTATCTTGCATCACCTTTCTTACTAGCAGCTAGGATATTTCTTACTAGAGACTACTATCAGGGCGCTCATCCCAGAAGCCACTGTAGCATCCATGCAAGAAAGTGAGTGAAACCCGTACTACACGGACTGAAGAATATCTGGAAACAAATGGGGCATTCCAGCGCTTTTTGTGCAACCTTGAAATAACTGCCTTGTCCAGCAGGATTACGATTGCTGCATCTTGTCTCACCTTACAGATGATTCTGGGCAGAAAGCAAGCCCAGACCAAAGCACAGATCAAAGCTCCTGGTCAGGCAAAGAGAAATTCTGCAGAAATTCAGTAGAATTCTGGAGCAGAAGAACTGACAACATCCAGTTGACCTCAGGACACTTCCCATTCCAGAAGACAGCCTTGAGGATACGGTCCTAGATCCTCACACGGTCCACAAACCAACCTAATTTGTACAGGTCTCAACACTGGGTTGGTACATCACAGAGAGTTGAGTTTAAAGCTTAATGAATCAAATCAGATCAACTACTTTCTGGAAAGGTCTCTTCCACCCCGTTGTCTGCTGACACAAACAGGAGAGCAGCATTATTTGACATTATTGCATGTAACAGTTTAATATCTAAACCAAAGACAATTCCTTAGACACTCCCGTTAACTTGATTCTCAAACTCCTAGACTGTTTAAGAAAGCACTAAAGCCAAAGTATTTTCCAAAGTCATTTTGGTCTGCAGTAGAAACACTTGCCAGGGAGAAATAATCAAGGAAAGTTCCTAAAAGTTGATTACAAAACTCTTAAATAAATATCTCTCAAATATAGACAACCCAAAAGACTCCACATGCTAAGGCCACTGGATATTTCAACTATCCTGTAAAAGCTAAGTCACCAACTCAGCTTAGCCAGCTACTTTCTGTAATGAGACGACAGCAGCCAGAGCCAGCACTGAGGAAACTTCATAGTGTGGAGAAGCCTTGTAGAAGCAGCGGTCTCGACCTTGGCAAAATGAACACAATTCCCTTGAGAAAGCCTAATCGAGATGTGGAAAAACACATTTCATAGGTAGACAGATGTTGAACTGATCCACGAAGCACAAGGATTACAACTATTGTTGTTACTTGAATTTGTAAACAAAGATTTTTAATTCTTTTATTCTAAGATTAAATTCTAGCTCTGATTCTCTGTCATTATAAGGAAACAAAACCCATGAGCTCCATTCCCTCCAAAAAAAATGATTCAAACCTGGCCATGACGATCTAAAGCACCCACCTCCTGCTGAAGGACGTTCTCACAGAAAGGGCCATAGAATATGAACATCTAAGATGGAATTGACCGTTAACAGGGATGAAAATAGGACTGAATCTCCACCAAATAACTCATTTGGTGTCTTCCACTGTAGGAAATTATAAACTGAACATGGATGAAAAATCCACCTCCCTCATCTTTTTTCAGGTTACAGAGATGTTAATTTGGGTCTCTCTCACTTATTTCCAAAATCTCTAGTAGTATGTCATGAGTGGTATGTCATGAAGTGTAGTTCAATGCCAGTGCAGGTGGAGAAATTAAAGAACCTCTGGTTACATCTCTATTAAGAAATGAAACTGTGCCCAAAGCCATTCCCACTCAGTTGAAGCCAGCTGGCAGGGAACAGCTTACGTCTGTATCAGTAAGTTTTCATAACCTCCGAACTGCTCATAGTGCCTGAAGCCTTCTGATCACGCCTAGGAATCGTTACACAGACCCAGAGCCTGCCAGGGCCCTCTCCAAGAGCACAAATTACAACGTGCACATTCCTAGGAACACTCGCAGGTTTAATTTATTAATATGTAGGAAGCCTCTGACTCCTGCTATTGGGAGTGTCTAAGGGCAGGGGCTCAGAACGCAAGAGAAGCCACATGGCCAAATAGACTGCAAGGCAGCACAACTTCACAAAATAACTCTAGAAGGCCCTGTAAAATCCAATGTTTCACTAGTGTGCATGCTGGAGAATGATCCCTCTGAAAGGGACAGCCTCTACTGTGCCTTGCCCACCTGGGATTAAACTACAAAATTACAGAATCCCAAGGAGGTTGATCCTGTAGCTAATTAACCAATACAGAAAAAAATAAATCTGGCTGCTTAAAAAAAAATATCATCCATCACCACCATTGTTCTGAACTCAGCAATTTATTCCAAAATTCAGCAAAAACAATCTTTATGCGGGACAAAATGAAAAGTGACTCGTCACTTTCCACGTATGTTTGGTACCGTAGAAAACTTACCAACGCCTTCAGTCTTCCCTTTTGTAGAAGAACTGCCTCCCTCATCCTCCCAACTGTTTTGTCAGCAATCATGTTTCTTGAACCACTACAATTTTTTTTAGGGCGGGGGAGTGGTGGTGTTAAATAATCAGTTTATTTATTCATACATAGTGCTTGAGTTACTGAGAGTGCTCCACTTACGCAGAAAATAAAGCTTTACTCTGGTTTGTTTAACAAAGTGAAGAAGTGAATACATCCCAGAGCAAGCCTACTTGGAGAAAACGCAAGAGAAGAGGCACAGAAGTGTCACTACCTCACACGTGCCAGCAGCCCCTTCTGGTTTTACGTTTTGTTTTACAGCAACAGTCTAGCAAATTATAGTACAGTGAAGTGCTTTCTACTTATTATAATTGTACAACACGAATTTCAGATAATTTTGCATTCTAATTCTTTCCTCAGCAGTGTTTGCATACGCTCCCTGTTCAGCATCACCTACCAGCTGCTAAAGACAGAATCCTGAAAGGGACCCTTCCCAACCTGATTTCCAAATCCAACAACTAGCTAGACCACTTTTAGCAAGCTCTTTCAAAACAGCTCTATGCGAATTACAGCTAGCTCACATTTGTTTTTTTCAGAAACATGTCAAATTGGACATGAAAAGCAATACAAAAAGCAATAATAAAACCAAACCACTGAATAATCTGTGGGTCCCACTATATACCTTCGTCACCACAAAGTAAAAGGTGCTATAATGTGGAAGTGTTAATCCTGCATGTATTATTTTGATTAATATTAGAACGCTCAGAGACATCATTCCAATTCCAATTACAAATACAACTAGATTTTAAATAGATTTAAATATTTAGAATATTCACGATAGAAACCAAAGATATATGCTGCAGTTAAGATTAACATAAAACCTATTATTAAGAATACATGACATGACAAATTTAACTTTAGGATACACATTTTTCAAACACTAAAGGATTTGCATTTGACCTATACAGAAACAAACTACTATTTTGTGATTTACTTATATTTGTAAGTATTCTTCATGTCAATCTTATTGCCCCTGCCAAGTAGGTCTGCACATTAAAAGACATGGCAGAACTATTTGCTCCCACACCTCATTATACACCAGCTTGCTACTCTACTCTTTAAGAAAGCACATGAAAACCTGATAAACCTCTACAGGGCGCTCTGAAGGAAATTAAATCTGATTTCAGAGACAGAAAAAAAAATAATAATCACAGAGCTATACAGATGATGATTTTATATTTGTAGTGTTCTACAAGCTTTGCTACCTCAAGTTCAGTCTGCAGAAGACTTAGAGACTCTTCTGACCAAAATCACAGTGAACAATATTTAAAGAAAAAATATACCAGGTCTGAATCTTCTGATTCTTTTGAATTTTTCACTTCATAGCTAATACTAATACAAGGAGACTATTTCAAAGACCTCTGAATATATCTGAAGACAACGGTCAAGAATGCATATTTGATATATACAGGCTCTAACTCAAAAAAGTTTTACTAAGCTGACTAGAGACAATATAGGGATCACATGCATTCTGGTTATGATAAACATAAAATACACATTACAATTATAAAGATTATTCCAAGCTCAGTTACAAAGTATATTGTCACAACAGAGACTTTAAAAACAAGGCACCTTCAGTCTAAAGGTAACTGCCTTGAGGAACTGCCTGAAAAAGCATTATGGTATTAGAGTCTCTCCGGTGCCAAGGCCCTGGCAGATAGGCAGAGGAGAAAATCTGTATTTCCTTCAGTTTTGAAAATAAGTGTCATGTATTCTTAGCTTTATTAAACTGAGCTAATGTATTTTAACACCAGTATCATCCACTGGCAAGCCAGAAAATTCATTCCAGCTCCGCCACCACATACTTAATTTAATCAATTCTCTGGAAGTTGTAATTAGCTCATGTTTATACAGCACTCCGAAGATGTAAACTGCTACCTAAGTGACAACTAATGATGAGGCTTAAGCAGCACTCATCAGCTTTGTGTGAATTCACAAACAAACAAGTAGCTCTTGAAAGTATTAGTACAGATCGCTCTTAAATATCTCATTTATTCATTTTAAGAGATTGCCCACGAACCTTCTGAAACATGCAATTTACACGCACAATACCAGCTTTTAAGAAATCTAGCAGTACTGCAATTTATCACAGCTTTCATTGTTACTGTTTCTGTCGAAATTATTAATCCTATTTACACATTGGGAACGGCAGCATTTAGTCAATACTGAAAATGAGTGTCAATTCATTTGAAAAAGTGGCTTCAAATGGGCACCTCAGCCTGTAGTGCTTTTTGAATTATAATTTGCTATGTCATTCTTTTTATTTAACGAACAATAACTTAAAGACTTAATGTTCATTTGTGCAATCTGGAACTTGTCCCAGAAAGGATGGTACAATCTATGAGTAAAACTGCTCAAGATCATTGACAATCCAGATCCGCAAACGAGAGACTATTTCCTGTAATCTTCTTGTAGCTTCTGGTCATTAAAATCAAATCAAGACCACATAAAAGGAGAGAGGCAATAAAATATCGAGTCAAATTAAACATTTATTCTACTGGTGAGGAGCAGCAGGCTTTTTCTCTAATACCTCAATGCAAAAGAAGAAAGGAAACAATACTGTACAAAGACTTCCAAAACCAGCACTGAAAAAAAATACAGTGAAGGAAAAGCTTTCATTGCACGGAAGTGCATTAAAGTGATATAATTAACAATTAAGCTTACTAACGTCTGTGACTTAATAAATTCCTAGTTTGAAGCACCTGCCGATTTAAGGAAACAAATTCATAAAACTTATTTTTTACTACACACAAATAAGTATATACTCCCACTATAAACAAACTCTCAATAATTGTAATTTCAAAAATCATATTTACATTTGTGATAACATTCCCACATTAGAATTTTTAAAAAGTCAATGAAAGGCAGAAAAATACAGAATACAGAGAAAGACAAAGAGAAAGATTGTAACTTCACAAACTCTGAAGCTGCAGCTTTCATTCCGTCTACATGAACCTTAAAAAACGTTTCTCTGAAAGAGAGCTACACAGTATACCAGCAATTTAACAGCATGGTAGCTTGCTTCAGCCTCATTAAAACAGGTACTTCTTAACCGGTCATTCTGAGAAAAATTACTCTTCTGTATTAAAAGTAAGCCATCGTATAGTTGAAACTGTTATTTAATTTAATGAAATCCGTAACTTGAGAAACATTCCCACTTGTTAGCTCAATGTATATGCAACTCGTCAAAACAAATTTGCTAATATTCTACATCAGGAGAAAAGGGCAAAGATGAAGGATGGTATATTTTTATTGTGTGATTAAAACATGTTCTACATCAAATTCAGTTCTACGTAGGAACACTCCCGCCCTGCTTCCAGAAATCAAACTCTCCAATTATACGGTCTTGGGAGGCTTTTGCAATCACAGCAGCAAAGGCTGTAACACAGGCCAGTTCCAAGTACCAGTCCTTTCACTAGGAATCACTTCGGACAGGGATGAATTAGCTAAACTCTCCGGGCAACACTTCTTAGAGAAGTGCAGGTACTGGAAAATAAGTAACTTTTTATTCATTGTTCATTTGTTATAATTGTTTTACGAGTGCCTATGGGAAAGAATCCATTGTATCTCAAAGCTGAAGGGAAGAAACAGGCACATGTCACACTGGACAAGTGAATCCTGGCTGCTGTGACTGTACCTACGGCGGGAGCCCAGCCAGCGAAAGGAGCTCTGAAGAAGTCAAAGCATGGAGGATCATTTGATCAACACAGCACTCTTCCAAGACACAGTATAGTCAGCGATGAGCAGTAGAAGAGTTTAAAAGTAAGTGATTACTTCACACTGAACACGTCAGTCTGCTATGCATCAGCAAAACTGTGGCACTAGCAGCAACCCAAAACAGTCTATTGATCTAAGTTTTTTTTTAGTGGCAGAGTATGAAGTTGCTTCTTGTCACAGTTCTACTGGAACCTACTGACCAAATTACAGACTGGAACCCGGATGAAGCAGGCTGTATTTGTAACTGCTGCCAATTTGCTGAGCAGCTCCAGGTAACCCACATCATGCACTGTCTCTCACTTTCCCCACTTCTAGGAAAAAACATACAACTAGTTTCCTGCACTTGTGATAGCACTTTGACATAAACGGATGGCAAGCCCTGCATAAAAGAAAAATCCTGCAAGTTTATGGATACAATTCAGTATCGAGAACTTAAAAGGTACAAAATCTGTAATTCCAGGTAAGAGGGATTTAAAGGATTTAAATCACTTGGTACTTTACTGATCTCAGTCTACCAAGAAATAAAAGTTTAATTCACCCATACCTGTTCAAGCAACTCAAGTGGCAGTAGCTTTTCTCTGCTTTTCTGCGAATAATAGCCCTGAGCAGAATCATTGCAAATTATGCTGCTTGTTTCCTCTACTAGAATTTGAAAATATGTCCTTGAAAATATTCCACAGCTTCCCTCCTTACCTCCTCTACCAGAAAGGAGGTCTTTCCCAGTCAGGACCAGGATTAAGAGTTATAGTTTGGGAAAGCATTCTTGTCCTTTTCAGTTTAAGAACACTACTTAATTAATTCTTCTCTATATTACACTTTCCAGATGCCCAACCAACACCAAGCCCTGGGTTCTCTGTCTGACAGACAACTGCCTAAGCACACACCCATTTGCTGAGCTGCTGACACAGACAAATGATTTGTCACGAGATCTGAAGTCTCCAGATTGACTTAAACGATTTTCACTCTGCAGGAACGATCAAACTGTCTGAACACGAGTATCCAGCGCCATCAACATCTACTGTCACCGTGCCTTCCACAGTGGCACAAGATACTGTGTTTCGGCAGCTGAGTCCTAACCTCAACTTCACTCCTGCTCGACATCGAAGCTTCAGTCTGGGACACCCAACCTGAAGTGCAAAGGCCCTTAAATGTCTCCTGGTACCAGCTTCAGCGGGGAAAAAATGCAACATTTACTGACAGTCTGGGCCGTACCTCTAGGATGACTTCTGGAACTTCAACCCCAAGTTTCTGTCCTTGCTCCTGCTGTTCGTTCTCTTCCTGAGACTCTTCTGTCTTTATGCAGTCTGTATATTACAGCAGCAGTTACACCGCTAACCTCCACCCAGCCCCCTCTGAACAGACTATCCATGTTTGGTTTTTTTTCAGATTTACCCTTTGAAAGGGAGCTTACCTGAACTTCTACCCCATGCAAACTTCAACGGAAGCACTCCTCTAACTGTTGCTTCATTGGGTTCCCACACAGAACCTCGGTCCTCAGCTTCGAGCTCTGTTTTCCGGCCCCAGATGCTACAAGCTTTTGCCTTTTTTCTGACTTTGTTTAATAAGGTATAAAAAGTTGATTATTTGTGACTTCTGGTAATAGATTAAGAGGCCCCAGTTCAGAAGATGAGGGCTTGTGGCATCAGCCCCTACCACGTTACATCCTGCTACAACAGCACATTATGTGAGGAAAACGGGTCAAACTAAGAACCCCAGAAGCTCTCTCCTGTAGAAGTCAAACATGAAGAGCAGCAACGCAAGCTTTCCTTATGTTTGTAATGAACACAGCCAGGCCTAGAATAGTGAAGGCAGTCTTCTCCCAAGCTAGTTAAGTCACCAGTCTAACTGTTGAAGCAATCAGCTAATTCTAATTTCTCTTAATAGACTTTCAGGATACGGATATAATATCAACCTACAGCAGCCTTACTAGCTTGTGACAGCTTAAAGACAGAAAACCTACGGTTTGCTGTAACTCATACCGACACCAACATTTTTTTTTCTCTCTCCACAGACTCCAATCTTACCAGGAGACTTTTCTACCCTATTTTGTACACAATTTAAACTAGCCTTAAGTAATCTCTCAAAGGGACTTATTAAGCATTAAGATCTTAACACAGAAAGTTAGATGATACAAAAATACATATAGCTTTTGTTACGATCAGCATTCACCCTCTAAATCTTTTTTTTAGAATGCCTTGATTTACTGAGCCTGGAAAATGAGGATTTTAATGAAGAAAATCATGATGATCTTCAGTGTACTGAATTGTACACAATTTGTAGCATTAAGAGATATTACACAAGCGAGAATCTACACAAGCCTTGCCATCAAATGGAAAGATGAGCAGTACTAATAGTGAGGAAAGGATGGGGAGGCACAGAGACTTCTTGTAAAGTAGTGAAATAAGGCTAGCCAAAGACAATTTTTATGCACACAAAAAAAGAAGAGATGACAGGGTAGCCTAATTAACTGCACCGAGGGAAGGGAAGTAAAAAACGGGCACGTGCAATGAGCTTCTGTTGTGAACAATACACTAAGTGCCAAGCCTACACAGACAAAACACAACTTTCTAAAAGTGAAAAAAAAAACCAAAACAAAATTTACTTATCTACAACCTGGAAGGAAAATCCAAAAAGAAAAATCAGTTATTGTCTTTCAAAAAATTCCCTTTTTAAACGAATATGTATGGCTACTTGGGCCACAGTGTAATCAGAAGCTCCTCGAAACGAACTGCCACTTAATCCCAGTCAAACTCTGATAATCCCAAGCAGCGTATCACAGAGAAGATGCAGGTATTAAAATACTATGTTGAAAGCTACTTCAATAACCATAAATGCTGTACCATATGTGGTTCTAGCAGAGACATTCAGCTGTACTACCACTCATCGACTTCTAAGCTCAAAATTCTGACTGGTGTCTGTTGTAACTTTAACTACTGTGACAGACAACTGATACAGAACGTATGAGATCAAACTGATTGAAGTCAGTTCTAGCACACACTTTTTAAAGGTGGGGGAGGTAAAAACAAAACGAGAACAAACCCAGTAGAATCATAACTGTCAAAAATTGTAAGAATAGTTCCACTTACTCTTTTACTGAGGCAGATAACTGGCCACATACTACAACCTAAAGTGCAGCAGCAGCAAAGGCATCCACAAAGTAGCCATCGTACATTAACTGGAAGGTTCTTCTTAAGACAACTGTTAACTCTACTGATGCTGGCTTTAAATTCTTCAGGTGCAACCTACAAGTGAAAAAAAAAAAAAACAAACAACAAACTAGTACCACAGCAGTGCGATTTTTCACTCTTACAACAGACTACATCTGCAACTCCTGTTTCTGTAACAAAATCTTAACTCTAATTCTAAATTCCTATGCTCAGATACTCACCTTTCCAGTTAAAGATGAAGGAAATTCTGCTTCAAATTTGTTGCTTAGTCCAAACCTGCAAAAACAAAATGAAGCTCATACCACAACTGTAAACAACCCAAATCCACGCCACAACTTACAAGCACCCCATAACACTCTCAGCGTTCGTATCAGAAAGGCATTAACTTCAGGAAAAAAACAGTTGCTATTAGGATAATTTTAGGAATTACTTTTAACAGCCAAAAGTACACCACCGTACGCAGTTTGAAATCCACCTTGCTTACAGTCTCCTCTTCTAGTTCTGTTGATACTATTGACTCTTCCCCAAACCCAGCAAAATCTTTGTAGGCAACAGTGGCAAGTGTGAAAAGTGAAGTACTAAAGGGGGAGAGGGAGCAAGTTAATGCCACAGTTTGAATTACCACCACCCCCTCCTCCACCAGTACAGATCCATCCTGAAGAAAAGCTCTTTCAGTGCCATTCCACTCAGGCCCTGCTAAATAACTGTTTTAAATATAATCAATGCTAGCTTGTCTATTCAGAAAAAAAACGCACCAGTAAGTTTCAGAACACAAAATGCTACCCAACAAAACATGATTTAAATGCTAACTGATTTGAAAGAGACATACCAATTGCAAATGTAAAGCTATGAAGGAGTTTGAGATGGGCTGGAGTTACTGACAATTTCAGGTTTCAGAAGATCTAAAGATCAAAAGAGTTTCACCTTGTCTATAAAAGAAAGCTGTCTTCTATCTTACAGTTGGCTGGCTGGGTTCAGCAATGGAAGAACCTCAAATAAAACCTGAATATCTTCTGGCATGTAGTCTGGGCAGTAACTTCTAATAGGGACTGTACAGTCTCACAAAGCCATTCATGAAACCGTATGGCTGGTTACTAACGTGGCAAACAGCAGTCAGCGTAAAGTTTCACTTGTCATTAATAACCTCCTGAATATAAACCAAAGCAGTCTTAGATACTACAAACAACGATCAGAAATTCAGCTGCTCAAGACTTGAATATTGACAGCACCATGTATCACACACAGCTCAGCTGTGTGCAGAAAAGCTCACCTGAGCCATGACAGCTGAAGAATTTAAAGACATAATTTCCTTTGGTAGTATGTTTATTGAGCAGCTGAGCATTTCTCAGGTTGCTTTGTTTTTTCTTACTGAACTGAATGACCTGCATGCCCATGGAGAACTTTGTCCAAGTCATCCACCAGGCAGGTAAGCGCCGCCCCAGTGATGAGCCACCGTGGAAAGATCTCACAAAACCCAGCCACCATGGAAAGATCTCACAAAACCCAGTGGACAAAAGGTGGCAGATGAGCTTCTGTGTAGATAAATACAAGATGCTGAATCTTGGGAAAGCTGAACTATGCTTATGTGATGATACTCAACTGAGGTTTGGCAGCTACAGCTCACGAGAGAGATCTCTTATCACCACTCATGATTCCCTTAAACATCAGCTGAATGTGAGCAGCAGCCGCCAGAAATAGCAATAAAATGCCGGGCACCACTAGGAAGGTGATCAAGAAGAAACACAGAGGGCATCGCTTTCGTTCTCCATGAAACCTTCATATACTCAGTACCGGATGCAGTTCTGGCATCCACATTTCATGTAGGACTTGGTGGAGTTATGAGAAAGCAGAGAAAAGGAAGACTAGTATAACTCAGGGAATAAAGCAGCCTTAGGAATAGCTAACAAGGCTAACACTAACTTGGAAAAGAAGGCTGAGGGGGTATACAATCCAAGTGCAAAGATTCAGGAAGGCAGTGGATAAGGTGAATGATTAACTGCTAATCACCAAAGCCCACAACAGAGGGCACTCACTGAAACTAGGAGATTGGTTTAAAACAGATTAAAAAAAGCGCTTCTCTAAACTGCAAGTAGCAAACTTCTGGGTTTGTTTCCCCTTGAGATTAGCGTCACAGACTGTGCCAACAGATTTGAAGAGAGATTACACAAGTTCCCTGACAAACCAACACCAAAGGAAAGACAACGCTGAAGCACACATCACCCCGCACCACTGCAGATGCCAGAGAGTACGTGGAGAACGGACACCAGGAACAGCTGGACTTGCATGCAGCCCGTAAGCGGCAACGCCTGTCGCCACAGTTTGCAACAGCGCGCCGGGCTAGGTAGTTCATGAATTTGACATATGTGATTTTTACATATGGTCTTAAAGAAAAGTAAACAAGTCATCTCCCCATCATTGACTGCAGGCAGTAGAACCACAGAATGATTTGGGTTGGGAGGGACTTCAAAGATCATCTCGTCCAATCCCCTGTCACAGGCAGGGACATCTTCCACTAGACCAGGTGGCTCAGCGCCCTTTCCAACCGGACCACACGCCCAGTAATGGGGCACCCACAGCTCTCTTGGGCAATCTCTTCCAGCATCTCACCACCCTCATCATAAAAAATGTCTTCCTTAAATCCACTCTAAACCTACCCTCTTTTTGTTCAAAACCATTGCCTCTTGTCCTGTCACTACAGGCCCTAGTAAAACGTCTGTCACCATCTTTCTCATAAGACTCCTTCATATACTGAAAGGCTGCAATAAGGTCTCCTCATAGACCTCAGTTACACCTAAGTTACCTAGCGCATTTAAGTATTTGCAATTAGAATAGAGCTCTGCAACTCCTATAAATCCCTCAAAACTGGTGAAGTCACAAATGAAAACTGTTAACCAGAGAAATAGACGGCAAGCTTACCAGTTCAACACAGAACAAATCCTGTTAAGTACTCCACGACAGGAGGACCACCTGCCTTTCCCCAAAAACCCTGAGTGAAATCAAGTGCTGATGCAAAAGTTATGTAAATGCCAGAAAGAAGTGTCATGCCCTATCAGTTAAGCTACTTAAAACTGCCCTTAGGTTGAAGTGGGAACCAAAGCCTGAAAAAATCCCTTGGATCCGTATACATTTCATAAGCAGCCAGGCCTGGAGAAGGACTGCAAAGATACACAGCTGCCATCAGAAGTCTCACAAATAAAAGCTAACACCACATTACTATCTAATTAATTCATCAAATCAACACCAGAGACGGATGTCTAAAAGAGGAGTCTCTTCAAAGAACGATCTTCATGTACTCAATGCTTCAACATCCAGAAGAGATTTACTACAAATGATGGAATTAAATATAAACTTGAGCAACACGTCAGCGGCCAACTACAAGGATAATTCAATTCAAAGCAGCTCTTGTTGCAAGGGCTCAAAGGAAGCTGAGCCCCAGACCGAGAGATGAGACAGAACTCCAGCTCTCCCTCTCCCCAGAATACTGAGGAAGTCCTTTACTCCGAGGCCTGAGCAGGTAAGGCAAAGGCAGAAGGAAGCCCCCCTGCTCTCAGTTAAGTCACAAAAAGATGTACTTGCAGGGAAAGCCCTGCTCAGCCTCATGTTGAAGGGTGGCTAGGAAATCAGCAGGACAGAAGCAAGGCTTTTTTTGTGAATGCATGATCTAAAGGTATTCAAGTGTTGACAGCTTCATCAAACACAAGCAAACATTCATGGAGATGGCAAAAGCCACGCCTGACAAAGATAACCCTACTGTCAAAGCTCTAGAGGTATCTGAACTTACAAACACGCCACAGCAGACTGAGGCACAGAAGCTTCTGACCAACACACTCACACCTGGGTGAAGTTATAAGCAAATGAGACCGAGACTCTGCACTCAAGGCTTGTGGCAACGTTTAATGCATGGTGGGGTAGCAAAACTGAAACATCAAAGCTAACTCCACCAGCTACAGACAGCATTCTGAGCCTTCCATATTACAGTGTTGTCGGCACACGCAGACAGTAAAAAAGGGTGACTCCACACACTAAAAGCTTCGGTAAGTAATTATGTGTCAGTATTATCACTCTCAACTGCACGCTGCAATTTGGAAATCAACAGACTAGAAACTCCACAGAACACTGCTACATGTTCACCGTAAAGGCACAACAGCTCTGACAAAAAAGCAGCAAGAAGTATCTTAAAATCAAACACTGGAAATCAGTATTTTGGAGATGCGTTTTCTGAGACAGCTGGCCTCACACAGCGCTCCATCTTCCGTGACACGTACCCTTCTCTGCTCGCTCCACGCCTTCCCCGTTCCACGTCACGTCTTCAACAGACCCACGCTCACCTCATGCATGAGTGCCTCCTTTACTGAAAAGGTATTTCTTGAACAAGTCACAGAATCACAGAATCACAGAATAGTAGGGGTTGGAAGGGA
>Ga0181612_144359_pt1 | contig 14710 bp, 11 predicted proteins | sample HoacroProtozoa21_FD_119630 | JGI IMG/M metagenome (GOLD analysis project Ga0181612, IMG submission 119630) | Hoatzin crop microbial communities from Cojedes, Venezuel. Combined Assembly of Gp0051906, Gp0051904, Gp0051908 | reverse complement strand
GCTTCCCGAAGTATAGTACTTGGGTGCAATCGAGCCTGAACCTATTGAGAAGGTCAGGGTTACATCATCACTGGTCACGGTTTCCAAATCTGCGCCATTACTATAGCCTAATTCGGAAAATGTGATAGTGGTCTCAGTCGCCCATCCTATCCCGATGGAAAGGATGGCAGCAAAGATAAAGGTTAATAATTTTTTCATTTAGATAAAGGATTAATAAATAGGAAAATTAATAAAATAAAATCAACTCATATCATCACTGCAAGAGTGACATCGACCGATGGATGCTCATGGCAATCCACATCTCGGCTAGGGGCATTAGCCCAATAAAAAATGCGACCCCCTTCACGGCACCGCATATTCTATTGCACACAGCAGGACACACAAGCAGGTAACACGTCATATTGGAATACCAATTTGCCGTACCTAATAGCCCAGTATCTCCTGCGTATCATTTAGTTAACGTAATCGTTCATTCACAATTGCGATGCAAATATAGGACAAAGTTTTTTAACCTACAACATTTGTTCGCATTTATTAACGATTATACCACTATTCATTGTACAAGAATGTGGTAACGAGCTATCTTGCAGCACAAAATGGGTAGTGCACAAGCAACGTCGCCTCAGGGCTGACAAAATGGTTGTGCCAGCATGCTTTGGCACGATTTTTGCTTTATTAAGGGACTACATACCTTAGTACAATATTCACTCATTTACAAGACGTTTACCCTTATGGAAAACCCCAATACAGCCTTGCTACAAGATTTAAGATATGGCATCATCTATGTGTATGGCAATCCCAAACGGCTAGACCACTTCAGATGGTTTGCCACTATGATAGAACCCATGATGCGCCCACTCACCCTCGAGTGGCGCGAATCGTGCGCCATCGATGGCACCTTGATAGTTGCACGCCGATTTAATGTGGCCAACCTAGGCAAGTATGCTACCGTGCAGCTACATCTAGCACGGCAGAGCACCACCTACTCGCTACTGGCAGCAGTGCATGTGTTCAGCGATTGCTTGGAGGATATCACCGACACCAGCGAGGGCGATGTGATTATCAACGAGGACGACTACCAAGACCGCTTTGCCAGGCCAGAAGGCAGGTGGGGACACTCCACAGAAAGCACAAGCATGTATAACTACATGCGCAACAAGATAGGGCTAGAGGAGCCACAAGACCACACCCAAGTAGCCCCGAAGCTCGACTATGATGCCGCATGCCGCCAGCTAAAGAAATGCCAACAAAGCGAAGCTTACAACGAGTCCGCCAAGATAGATAAATATAAAGGGAGTGATGAGGATTATTGGGGTGACGAGGAAGTAGATAATTGGATTTCTGAAGATGATTGGGAAGACGAAGATGCCGACACCACCAACGATGGCATCGCGATAGAAGAAGAAGTAGAATTTCGTAAAATTGCAGACGAGCGCGATAAAGCCCTCAATAGCATACGTGCATCCATCTTGCAATATATCACCACCTATCACGACGATCCACAGACACTGATAAGCCATCTGCTAGAGGGCAAATTTATCATCAACGAGACCAATGAGCCTGGACGCCTGCTAGTGAATGGTGACATGAAGGTGGTGTTGCCCCAATATGACGAAATGGAAATCAAGATGCCCGCAATGTGCAGGTCGGTGTATATCTTGTTTTTGAAGCTACGCAAGCAAGGGCTACCAGGCATCCCCTATAGCCAAATGGATCACTACCGAGAGCAGTTGGCCGAAATTTACAGCCTAGTGAAGCCCAACGCTAATGAGCAACGCATGCAAAAGACCATCAACAACTTGTGCAACCCACTAGGCAATGCCCTCAACGAGACCATCTCTAGAATCAACAAGAGCATCAGCCAAGTTGTGCTCAATAAGAAGCTAGCCGAGCACTACCTGATATTGGGTCCTCGTGGCGGAAATCGCAGCATCGCGCTAGATGCCAACCTGATAGAGTTGCCACGAGCAGTGACGGCTAGCTAAACTGCTGATTGCATAGGCACTAGGTCGGCATCGGTAGATGTCAGCCCAAAGCAAGACACACTCACACCCTCCCACCCCCTTGCTCATACCCTTGGTTGAGCGAGTGTATGGGAGGGCTTTTTGGTCAAAATCTACCTACTAACTCACCCTATTTTGACCAAAGTTTTATAACTTTGCACATTGTAATGCTCAACCAAGCTATTGACAACACTACATCCTATCACATACGACCCAATGGAACAGCCCCTTTATATTGTCACAGGTAGCACCGACAGCATGGGTAGCGTGATTACCCGCAAGCTAGCAGAACAAGGCAAAGCCGTGTTGCTAGCGAGTCGCGACATCGCCAAGGCCGAGAACTATGCTGCGCAACTACGCACCTTGACCCGCAACAGCGACCTATCGTGCCTGCAACTAGACCTGAATAGCTTTGCCACAGTCAACGACTTTGTGCAACGCCTCAAAGCCCTTAACCGCCCAGTAGCAGCCCTCGTCAACAACGCGGGCATCTTGCCTCGCCACAGTAGCATCACCGTGGATGGCTATGAGCACTCGGTGCAAGTGAACTTCTTGAGCACTGCCCTGCTATCGTTGCAGACCTATCCGCTGATGGAGGAGGGCAGCCGCATCATCTTGAGCACATCGGTGTCGCGACGGCTAGTGACCCTGCCCTATGAGTTCCCTGCCGTGTCACACTTCACCCCACTAGGTGCCTACGCTCAAAGCAAACTGGCCTTGACACTATTCTCGATATATATGTCGAGCACCATGAAGACTCGCCGAGTAGCAGTCAACTGCGTAAATCCAGGTATCATCAAGACGAGTGCTATGGTAGCAGCACATCGCATGCTAGACCACGCTAGTGACTACCTAGAACGCGTGTTCCCCAACCCCGAAGCTGGCGTAGTGCCCACCATGCGCGCCCTAGAATCGCAAGACACGGGCTACATCTTCTCGGGCAACGACAAGCAAGTGAAGACCACTAGTATGCTCAAAAATCGTGAGCTATTTATCCGCTTGTGCAACGATACTATGCGCATCCTCAAAGAGCACATCACCCCACCCAATGTCTCATGAGCCTGCTCCAAGCAACCGACCGTTTGCCAGGCGATAGCCCCGTAGCCGCCATAGGCATGTTTGATGGCGTGCACCTTGGGCACGTCACCTTGGTCGATTTCTTGAAGCAACAAGCCACAGCCACAAGTCGGCAATCGCTGGTTGTCACCTTTAAGCAACACCCACAGACGGTGTTAGCCCCCCAACACACTTGCCCACTGATTGTGTCCAGCCAAGAGCGCCTGCAACTGCTAGAGCAACTATCTCCCGACTGGGTGGTAGCACTCGATTTCACGCAGGCACTAGCCAGTCTAACGGCAGCACAGTTCATGGAACTATTGCGCGAACGCTATGGTGTGGCACGGCTAGTGGTGGGCTACAATCACCACTTTGGCAGTGATGGGCCAAAGGCACTGGCCGACTACCAAGCGATAGGCCAACAAGTAGGACTGTCGGTGGTGCAGGCTCCCGAGTACCTAGGTCCTTATGCCCCCGTCAGCTCCACCATCATTCGTCGCTTGATAGCCGCAGGCAAAGTTGATGATGCCCTGCATTGCATGGGACGACCATTTGCTCTCGAGGGACGTGTGGTGCACGGCTTTGGCAATGGGGCGAGTCTGGGCTTCCCAACCGCCAATGTAGATGAGATAGCCCCCGACTTGGTGATGCCTCACCAAGGAGCCTATGCTGTGATGGCTAAAGTGGGCAGCCACACCCTGCAAGGCATGGCCAACATTGGCCACCGCCCAACCCTGAACAATGGTAACAACGTGAGCGTAGAGGTCAACCTGTTTGACTTTGATAGCGACATCTATGGCCAGCCCATCAGACTAGAGTTTATCCACTTCTTGCGACTAGAGCACAAAATGTGTAGTCTTGAGGAATTGAAGCATCAACTAGCTAACGACCGAGAGCGTGCTCGCGCCGCATTGCAAGCATACATCCATTCAACAATATCACCCAACACATCAACAAACAATGGAAATCATCAATCTATGTGACCAAAATTCCCTTGTGGGGCAATTTATGAGCGAATTGCGCGACAAGCAGATGCAACAAGAACGTCTACGCTTTCGCATGAACATCCAACGCCTAGGTCAAATCATGGCCTATGAAATCTCTAAGTGCCTGCACTACCGCACCGAGCATGTCGAAACGCCCCTAGGCATCAAGCCCTGCCAAGTGCTAGACGACCGCGTGGTGCTAGGCACCATTTTGCGTGCTGGCTTGCCCTTCCACGAAGGTTTCTTGAGCTTCTTTGATAGTGCTGACAATGCCTTTGTGTCGGCCTACCGCAAATATTTTCCCAAGACCGACGACTTTGTGGTGCACATCGAATATATTGCCAGCCCACGCATCGACGGCAAGACATTGATTTTGGTTGACCCTATGCTAGCCACAGGTAGCTCGATGGAACTGGCCTATCAAGCATTGGTCACCAAGGGACATCCTGCCCACATCCATATAGCTAGCGTTGTGGCTACCGACCAAGCTATCGAGGTGGTGCGCAAGCGATTGCCAGCCGGCAAAACCACGGTGTGGGCTTGTGATATCGACCATGAACTCAACGAGCATAGCTACATCGTGCCAGGGCTCGGTGACTGTGGAGACCTGCTCTATGGCGAAAAAGAATAACCCATTCCCCCACCCTATTTTATATATTCACCTACAATCACATCAACACTCTCATTGACAACTATCTATGGTACGCAAATATGACTATCTCATCATCGGATCAGGCGTGGCAGGCATGAGTTTTGCCCTGAAAGTGGCAACCACTGGCACTGTGGCTCTCATCTGCAAGTCGCAAATCGAGGAGGCCAACACCGACCTCGCTCAAGGTGGCGTGGCCACCGTAACCAACCTTGCGGTTGACAACTTCGACAAGCACATCCACGACACAATGGTAGCGGGCGATTGGTTAAGCGACCCCGCTGCTGTGCGCAAAGTGGTGACAGAGGCTCCTGCACAAATCCAACAACTGCTACAGTGGGGAGTAGATTTTGACAAAAACGAGCAAGGCGAGTTTGACCTGCATCGCGAAGGTGGGCATAGCGAGTTCCGCATTCTACATCATGCCGACAACACAGGCCACGAAATCCAAGCTTCGCTCATTGATAAGGTGCGTAACAACCCTAATATCGACCTTTATGAGAATCACTTTGCCGTTGAGATTCTCACCCAACATCACTTGGGCAAAATCGTGACACGCCGCACCACCGATATCGAATGTTTTGGCGCCTACGTGCTTGACCAAGCAACAGGTGAGGTAGATACCTTCCTATCACGCGTGACACTGATGGCTACGGGTGGCATCGGGTCGGTGTATCACACAACCACCAATCCACTCATTGCTACAGGTGATGGCATCGCTATGGTGTATCGCGCCAAAGGCACCATCAAGGATATGGAGTTTGTGCAATTTCATCCCACTGCACTCTACCATCCTGGCGACCGCCCTGCATTTCTCATCACCGAGGCAATGCGCGGCTATGGTGGCGTGTTGCGCAACCTAGGTGGCGAGGAATTTATGCAAAAATACGACCCTCGCTTGTCGCTAGCACCCCGCGATGTGGTAGCACGCGCCATCGACAACGAGATGAAGCAACGTGGCGAAGACCATGTCTATCTCGATGTGACCCACAAAGATGCCGAGGAGACCAAGCATCACTTCCCCAACATCTATAAGCACTGCCTAGACCTAGGCATCGACATCACCAAAGACTACATCCCAGTAGTGCCAGCTGCTCACTACCTATGCGGTGGTATCAAAGTGGACTTGGATGCCTGCTCGTCAATCAAGCGGCTCTATGCGGTGGGTGAGTGCTCATGCACAGGATTGCATGGTGGCAATCGCCTAGCAAGCAACTCGCTCATCGAGGCTGTGGTCTATGCCGATGCTGCTGCCAAGCACGCCATCGAGCATCACAACGAATATGAATTCCGCACCGACATCCCCGATTGGAACGACGAGGGCACCACACACCCCGAAGAGATGGTGCTTATCAGTCAAAGCGAGAAAGAGGTGGGTGAAATCATGAGTGCCTATGTGGGCATCGTGCGCTCCAACCTGCGACTCGACCGCGCTTGGAATCGCCTAGACATCATCTATGAGGAGACCGAGAAATTGTTTAAGACCAGCAAGGTGTCGCGCCGCATCTGTGAGTTGCGCAACATCATCAACGTGGCCTACCTGATTATGCGCCAAGCCAAAGACCGCAAAGAGTCTCGTGGCCTACACTACACCCTTGACTATCCCCCTGCACCCAAAAACGAAGAGGACCTCAAGTTGTGAGCACCACTATCGTGCTCTTGCCAAGCTTGTAGCAACATGGGAGCTCGATAAAACCATATAGGCCATCGTCACACAACAGCAGTGCTGTCGGTTACCCTATCGACAGCACTGCCTTGATTTTGCTTGCTGAGCAAGCCACTCAGATGTTCACTCACCACATAGAAAAAGCAAAGCTGCTCAGCCCTTGATGGGTGAACAGCTTCAAACGTTCTTAAAGAAGTTACTTGCTTATTTTGCAGCTTCAGCAGCCTCTTCAACTTTGTCCTTAGCCTCGTCAGCAGCAGCTTGTACGCTGTCAGCCTTCTCAGCAGCCTCAGCTTGAATGCTATCAACAACCTGATCAGCTACCTCTTGAACAGCCTCTTGAGTCTCCTCAACAGCAGCGTCGGTGGTGTTGGCAGTCTGGTTGCCAGTGCATGAGAACAGACTTACGCTAAAAACAACAGCAAGTAATAAAACTAACTTTTTCATTTCTTCTTGATTTAATAATAAAACAATAAAACTTTCTTTTTCAAAAATCGCTGCAAAATTATAACAAAATTTTCACTTGCAAACTTTTTTCCACTTTTTTTTGCGTTTTTTTTATTGCGATTGGCTTACCACCACAACTTAGATTTTCATAAACCACTGATATACAACAAAATAAAAAAATCACAAAGAATAACAATTAGTAGTTGTTTTTTGCAAATAAACCTTTCGAACCATCTGCTCTACAGTTATTCTATACATCATTAGTTACTATATAGGTAACGCTTGATGCTGCGCTTGGGTGTCTTTTCAAACTCTGTTGCAATCAATTGAATCTTGGAAATACGCTCGTATGGTGCCACCAACTTATTTAACTCGGTGCGAATGTTTTCCATCATCTCAGGGAGTTGGCTACGTGTTACGCCAAGCTGGTCCATCGCATCATAATCAGGATAAACCAAAGCCACAAGTTTGCCCTCGCGCTCAACAACTAAGCTCTCATTCACATATAGCATGTTGTTGAGCTTAGCCTCTATCTCTTCGGGATAAATATTTTGTCCACTTGACCCCAATAACATGGTTTTCAATCGTCCTCTTATAAATAAGGTGCCATCGGCATTCAAGGTCCCCATGTCTCCTGTGTGCAACCACCCATCCTCGTGTAGCACCTTATCGGTTGCATCGGTGTTGTGGAAGTAACCTTTCATCACATTCTCACCACGCACACATATTTCACCAGGGATACGCTCTGGGTCATCGCTCAAAATCTTGCAATCCATAATGCCTGGCAACACACGGCCAGCACTATGAGGCACAAACTCACGCCATGGCACATGGCTCACTAGTGGCGCGCACTCGGTCATGCCATAACCAACGGTGAATGGGAACTTGATTTTATACAAAAAATCTTCTACTTCGGCATTAAATGGTGCACCGCCTACAATCACCTCCTCAAACTCTCCACCAAAGGCATCAATCAGTTTTCTGCGTATCTGGCCATATATCTTGTTATCGAGAAATGGCACCGCCAAAGCCCATCGCAACATGCTGCGACTAATCATCGGCACAATCATCTTGCTATATATCTTCTCTAGAACCAAGGGCACGGTAAATACCACATGGGGTTTCACCTCGCTCATAGCCTTTACCAATATCTTAGGTGATGGGATGCGACCCAACAACGTGATATGGCTACCCACAGCCAATGGTGTGAGTAGGTCAAATGCACAACCAAACGCATGAGCAAGAGGCAAGAATGCCAAGTCTCGTGTGCCTCGGTAATGCAACTTAGAGTTAATGCCATACACCACATTGCCACACAAGTTATTACCCGTCAGCATCACACCTTTGCTAAAGCCTGTTGTCCCCGATGTGTAGTTAAGCTCCATCAATGCATCGTTGGGCACTTCGGGGAATTTCACATCATCACGACCAAAACCGTTGGGATATTGAGTTTCAAACGATTTGTCCAATCCAAATAAAGCCTTGCCGACAAGTTCACCAGGCTTTTCGACCACTAGCTCCAACTTCTCTAAGGTCATCACCGCTCTGACATGCATCAGTTGGTTGAACTCCAAATTTTCCCATATCGCTTTGGTGGTGAACAGCAAGGTAGCTTCACTATGATTAATAATGTGCTGAGCATCGGTAGGATTAAATTCCTGCAACACTGGCACTATCACTGCCCCATAGGTAATAGTTGCCATAAACACGGTGACCCAATTGGGCGTATTCTTCCCAATCAATGCAATGCGGTCTCCTTGTTTAACTCCACACAGCCGATAAAAGAGGTGGAGCTTTGCAATATTGCGAGAAAATTCGCCATAGGTCAAAGTCTCGCTAGTGTTATAGTCAGTCAAAGCTGGCAGCTCCCAATTGTCAATGAAACTGCGCTCATATATTTTGATTAGATTTTCTTTCATCATAATCGCTTAACAAAAATGTGTAGGTTGGGGTTTGCTTGTTCAGGCTGCAAAGATACATAATTATTTTTAAACCACGGCACACCACAACCAGACATCACATATCACCTCTCTAGGGTCCCAACAGATTGCACCTCACCCACAACAAAACCTGCATCAATGCTCAAAAAAATGCAAAAGTGAAAAAAAAATGCTTTCGTGCTTGCGCAATCAAAAAAAAGGCGTACCTTTGCAACCGCAAATGAGCAAAACGCGACTCCGTAGCTCAGTTGGTAGAGCAATTGACTCTTAATCAATGGGTCGAGGGTTCGAGCCCCTCCGGGGTCACTAATAAAAAGTCCAATTACTTGAATTACAAGTGGTTGGGTTTTTTGTATATTATCTAGAACTGCAAAATGGGTCGCATTTATGCCACTCTTTGATTACTTTTTCAATCATTATCCTATTACATTTTTCTGAATTTTTATTAATTTTCATGTCATTTATTATTGATTTTTATCGATATTTATTAACTTTGCGACATTAACCAATAGTTCAAGTATATAAATCCTATTTTTTTCAATGGCAACTATCCATCCTAAACGTAAACGAATCGTGAAAAGAAAACGAAACCGACTGCAATTAATCACTGATCTGATTAAAACCAATTGCATCAGTAGCCAAAACGATTTGGCCGAACTGCTGGCGCAGCATGAGATTTATGTCACTCAAGCCACCTTATCGCGCGACCTGAAAACATTAAAAATTTCTAAAGTCGCAACCGATCGAGGCGGGTATATGTATATCATTCCCGACAACAACCAACTACAAGACCGACTGCTCAATGTGGGTCAAGGAAATGCGCGAGCCGCTAAACAAGTAGGGGTGGTGTCTATCCGATTTTCGGGCAATCTTGCAGTGATTAAAACCCGTAATGGCTATGCTGCAGGACTAGCCTACGATATTGATATGAGTCGCCCACCAGAAATTCTAGGCACCATTGCTGGCGCCGATACTGTGGTGGCTATCCTTGAAGAGGGTCTAAGTCGTGCACAAGCGCTGAAAACGTTTGAGCCATTTATGCCCGAAGATTTTGACCCTACAAACAATCGAGATTCAGAACTCTAGAGCCTATGATTAAGGTAGGTATCTTTGGCTGTGAAAGCCTCAGGGCTGGTGAATTGGTAAGGATACTCATCAATCACCCCGATGTGGACTTGAAATGGGCTATAGGAAGTCGCCCTCATGCTCGGATTGATGAGCTACATCCAGGTCTCATCGGTGAATGTGAGCTCACGACAACCACAACACCCGATTTCAATCAAGTCGATATCATCTTTCTGTGTGACCAGCAAGCTAGCAACCATCAATTCACACAGCGTTTTCACGCTCCCAACGATATGCGCATCATCGATTTTGGTGGATGCCACCATATCGGTCAGGCTGCCGATGAGGGTTGGGTCTATGGCTTGCCTGAAATGTATCGTCGCACACTTGTGCACGACACCACTCACGTAACGCTACCAGGCAGTGCCGCTATCGCCACACTGCTATCCACCCTGCCCCTAGCTACCAATTTATTACTCAATAGCCCCCTGTGCGTGCGCCTAGAAATGGGCAGTACCACTTTTCCACACTTGGCTGAGGGCAAACACTTGACTGCTGATGGCGCAGACCTACAACAACTGACCCAACACGAACAGCGAGAAGTTGCTGAGGCCATCGCCCTTAGGCAAGCAAGTTTTTCACAACCAGTCGATTTGCAAATCACACTCGCGCAGCAACCTCGAGCGCTAAAGGCTACTACTACCCTGCAATGTCCCATCGCGCTAGACATCCTGCAACACCTATACGAGCAATATTATGATGACCATAACTTTGTCTTTGTTGTGAATCATGAAGTCACGTTCAACGAGGTCATCAACACCAACAAGTGCTTACTGCAACTTGTCAAAAGCCCAGACGATGAGACGCTCACCATCACTGCGGTCATGGACCTGCTCATCAAAGGCATGGCTGGCACAGCAGTTCATAACATGAACTTGCTTTTCGGGCTACACGAGCGCGTGGGGCTTGCTCTAAAAAGTGCAGGGTTCTGAATTGGATCATTGGCAGCATCGCTTAGACCCATGCTCTAAAGAAAAAATACCGTCAACAACACGACAACTACTATTATTTATAATTATTCAACCTTTTAAAAATCACTTTCACAACACATTATGTCAGTCAACAAAGTCATCCTTCTAGGCAGAGCGGGTAAAGATCCAGAGATCAGATATGCCGCGCAAAACCAACCAGTTGCATCGTTCACCCTGGCAACCACAGAACGTGGCTATACTAATGCCAATGGCGTGCAAATACCCGAACGCACCGAGTGGCACAACATCGTCATGTGGGGCAAAAACGCTGAAATTGCAGAACGATTTATTCACAAAGGCACTCAGCTCTACATCGAAGGGCGGCTACGCACTCGCTCATGGGAAGACCGCAACCAGCTCAAGCGATATGTCACCGAAATCTATGTGGAGCAATTTGAATTGCTAGGACGCCCGCGCAATTCAGAGCAAGATACAGCTAACCCCACCACCTCTACCGAATAGCAGGCGGCATCACCACGTCTCACTAAGTGAGGCCAACAACCCCGCCAAGTTTATCACTAGATGCGCTCGCCCTTGAGCGTTGCACTAGTTGCCGAAATCACTCGACAAGTTATCAAGTCGCCAGGATGCTCACTATGAGCAGGAAACACGATGACCTTGTTTTGTTGAGTGCGTCCAAACATGTCGTCACGGCTGCGTTTGCTATAGCCCTCAACCAACACCTCAAACGTCTTGCCCACATCACGGCGGTTGCTGCACAGCGATAACTCGTTTTGCAGGGCAATCATGCGATTCAAACGGTCGATTTTCACATCCTCTGGCACATTGTCGGGCAGTCGGCGAGCAGCAACGGTGCCTGGCCGCTCGCTATACTTAAACATAAATGCCGAGTCAAAGCCCACTGTACGCATTAGGTCGAGCGTCTGTTCAAAATCTTCCTCGCTCTCGTCGTGAAAGCCAGTGAACATATCCGTCGAAATGCCACAATCGGGTATTGTGGTTCGGATGCGAGCGATACGGTCAAGATACCATTCACGCGTGTATTTGCGATTCATCAGTTTCAGCACCTTGTTGCTACCGCTCTGCACAGGTAAATGAATGTGGTTGCAGATGTTGGCATGACGCGCCATTGTGTCGATAATGTCGTCGCTCAAATCCTCGGGATTGCTCGTCGTGAAACGTACCCTCATGTCAGGCGCAGCCTCAGCCACCATCGAGAGCAACGAGGCAAAATCTATAGTCTCGTCGCCATCAGCAGGTTGATATCGATAGGAATTAACATTCTGGCCTAATAGCGTCACCTCCTTGAAATGATGGTCTCGCAAATCTTGCAACTCGTTGAGAATGCTCTGAGGCTCACGGCTGCGTTCACGCCCGCGTGTGTAGGGCACAATACAATAGGTGCAGAAGTTGTTGCACCCCCTCATGATGCTAATAAAACCACTCACCTTGCTCCCCCCTACACGCGACGGGATGATATCTCGATAGGTCTCGGTGGTCGATAGCTGAGTGTTAATCGCCTTTTCTCCATGCTCGGCCAAACCAATGAGTGACGGCAGTTCTAGATAAGCGTCTGGCCCTGCCACTACATCCACATCATAGTCGTGTATCAAGGTCTCTTGCAGACGTTCTGCCATGCAACCAATAATGCCCACTATCAATCGCTGCTGACGCTTGCGACGTAGTGCACCCAGCTGGCGCAGTCGCGCAAAAATCCGCTGCTCTGCATTATCGCGCACCGAGCAGGTGTTGATAAATATGGCATCAGCATCTTCTACTCGGTCACAGGTCTCATAACCTGCCATTCGCATCACTGTGGCTACCACCTCGCTATCGGCAACATTCATCTGGCAGCCATAAGTCTCTATAAACAAACGCTTGGTAGCATCGCCTGTGACATCGTATGTTAGTTTCATTGTCATCGTCTGTGTTGTGAGCCGCAAAGTTAAGCTTTTTTTGCGAAATATCTAGCCTATCGGTCCACCTCGCCATGCCGACAACCACAAATTTGTCTATGCCCAATGATGGTTTATCGGCCGAAATATGCTACCTTTGCCCACGATGATGACAATACGCCACCTCACATACTCCTTGTTGCTCACCATGCTACTGATGGCACTGCTCGCAGCATGCGCCAGCATTGGCACACCCGAAGGGGGGCCACGTGACTACACCCCTCCCACAGTCGTTAAATCTTCCCCACAACCTGGTGCGGTCAATTTCAAGGGGAACAAAATCGAAATATCATTTGATGAGATTATTAACCTCAGCGACCAACAAAAGAAGGTTATCGTGTCACCACCAGGCCACACACAACCAAGCATCAAAGCGCTCGGCAAAAAGGTGGTCATCGAGTTTCGCGAAGACCTAGAGCCCAACACCACCTACGTCATCGACTTTGCCAATGCTATCGAGGACAACAACGAGAGCAACCAACTCGAAAACTACTCCTTTGTGTTTTCTACGGGGGAACAACTCGATAGCCTAGCTATTTCAGGTATCGTGTTGCGAGCTAGTGACCTAGAACCGATGCAATATGTGCTAGTAGGTGTCCATAGCAATCTAGACGATACCGCATTCACCCACCTGCCCCTAGAGCGTGTATGTCGCACCAACGACCGTGGGCAATTCACGTTGCGAGGCTTGCGACCAGGCTCCTATCATGTGTTTGCTCTTAACGATGTGGATGGCGACTATCGCATGGCTCGTAGCGAAGATATCGCATTCCTAGACCAAGTGATTGTCCCCTCCACCAGTCAATACAGCTCACAAGACACCATTTTCACCTTTGACCGCCGAGTGGACACCATCATGGATGGTACACATACACTATATCTGCCCAACAACCTACTACTCTGCATGTTCAACGAGAACTATCGCTCGCAATACCTCAAGCGCACCAATCGTCCTAGTGCCAACAAGCTATTGGTGCAAATGGGGGCATCCAGCGACACTCTACCACACCTGCAGATTTTGCAACCAGAGCATCACGCCCAAGACTGGTATCGCCTTGAGCGCACTGCGGCAAACGACTCGCTAGTCTATTGGCTCACAGACTCATCACTCATCAAGACCGACACGCTAGTCGTACAAATGACCTACCTGCACACCGACTCCACCGACAACCTATCACTCACCACCGACACCATCCACTTTGGCTACCGCAAGCCCAACTCACAAATCAAAGAGGAACAAAAAAAGCAGAAAGAGCTAGAGCAAAGGGCTAAACGCCGTGCCGAACTAGAGCAAAAGAGCAAGCAAGCTACTGAGCAAGGCAAAACATTAGATGAGGGTGAGCTTGATGAACTCAAAGAACTAATGCACGACGATATTGCTGAAGCGCCTAAACTCAAGCTAGATTTCGCAAAATCTGGCACCATAGACATCGGTGATTCTATCATCCTACAATTCGACCAACCCATTGCGAGCTTCGACCCACAAGGTGTGCACGTAGCGATACGCCACGACACACTATGGATGCCTATGGCCACCATAGCCCAATTCCGCCAAATTAGTGATGTTGATATCATGCGCTACTGGCTGCCTCTCAATCTTGAGCCAGACTCTAGTTACCGCATCACCATCGACTCAGCAGCCATCATCTCAGTCTATGGGCTACGGTGCGACTCGATTATCAAAGAATTCAAAATACGCCCACTTGAGGATTATGCCAATCTCTACGTACAAGTTAATGTGCAAGAGGGTGCCTTTGCCCAACTAGTCACATCGGGCGACAAAGTGATGCGCACGGCAACCGTACACGATGGCGCCTTTCAATTGCTCAATGTGCCACCAGCTACCTATTGCCTACGCCTGATACTCGACACCAACGGCAATGGCCTATGGGATACGGGCAACTATGCCCAGCATCTGCAACCCGAAGAGGTCTATTATTACCCTAAGAGT
>Ga0181612_168177_pt1 | contig 14711 bp, 10 predicted proteins | sample HoacroProtozoa21_FD_119630 | JGI IMG/M metagenome (GOLD analysis project Ga0181612, IMG submission 119630) | Hoatzin crop microbial communities from Cojedes, Venezuel. Combined Assembly of Gp0051906, Gp0051904, Gp0051908 | reverse complement strand
TGGGCTATCCCCCCTTACTTCTGTCTGATAAGATAAGCGCAAGTTAATTGCTCCATTTGTTAACTCTTTGGCTCTTGATGCCCGAGTCCGAGCATGTCTCTCGTCTGGCGTGGACAAGTCCAGCAAGGCCATCGATTACAGATGTTGAGACTGTTACATTCAAAGCAGTTTATAGGGAATCAAATATCATGAATCTTGTGCTCCTGATTTTAAGGCTGACCTCCCAGCCACTGAATTGTTTTCTTTCCAAATAATACGCGGTTCTACAAGCATGTCCTGCAGTGCTGCGGCCAAGCCAAACGACCAAAGGAAGGAGGCCGACAGAAGAAAGGGTCCTGCTGTTGTGACACATACCGAGCAAAAAGCCTTAACACTGCACGCTCTGCTTTTAGAATCACAATATGTGTTTAACTTTTGGGGTTTTAACTTGTGATTAATTTCTAATTTTAGACATGAGCCACCAGCAGCAAGGTATAAATCAAAACATAGTGTGGTTAAATAGCAGTAGTAGTGGTACACTTCCGTGCTGTCTTGGTGAAGTGACTACTACATTATAGCGACCGATTTCGTTAAAGGGATGGCTGATCCATGTGAACGCACCCAGATCCGTATAGGTTGGTAGTTCTGGGACAAATGTACATCTGAAATTTTTGCATCTGCTAAAAAGTCCAACTTCATTAGTTGGAAATGCATATGTGAAAGGCAAAGGCCCTTATATTGAGATAAAATACTTTGGGGATTTAATTGGCAGGATTAATGATTTTCGTTGGATTTCATTCAAGAAGCCTATAATTTTAGTACCAGAGGGCTTGTCAACGGTAAGGACACTTCTGTTTGGTGTTGGCTGTAACTTGCTACCTTGAGAACAACTTTAGGTAACCGCTTGGTAGAACAGAGCGTTGGGCATGAAGTTAATTTTTGGCAATGACAGGACACTAACTAGAAATCGCTGTTCCTGCGGTAATTTTGAATAACAGAAATTCTCTGTTGTATGTTGAGGGTTGGTTTTTTGGTTTTTTTTTTTTCCTATCCCCACTCCAGACACAGTCTTGGCAAGACCTACAACATAGTTCTGGGATCTGGACAGGTGGTGGTGGGGATGGACATGGGCCTTCAAAACATGTGTGTCGGGGAACGACGAACAGTCATCATTCCACCTCATCTTGGTTATGGAGAAGATGGAGTTGGTAAGTGAACGAAACCTATTGCACATGCACTTAGCATCTCTTGAGCAACTGAAATGCAAATATGCATGTTTTGTTATGTGCTGTGCGTTAGGACATCAGGTGAGGGTCTCTTTGCTGCTTGAATGGGATTTTTTTAGAGGTTTCTCATGTCAATATTTTAGACAACCCCCCACCCCCATTCTCCAGTGAAATGGATGTACTGTCTGTGTAGCATTTTAGGTCATACTGTTGCTGTGGCCAGTAGAAAGACCATCCCAGTACAAAAGGGAGCACACACTCCCAGTAACGTTGCTTTGTCAAAAAGGAAAGCTCCAGGCGCTCTGGCGTTGCAGAGGGCTGTAAACACCGTGCTCTGTGATAGGGGTTTGGGTATTCACGCCTGGACGTGTGACGTGTTATTCAGGAAACAAAACTGAAGAGGACTGTTCAGCTCTAATAGGTTAGAAAATTCAAAGAAACCTGAAAATTCAGAAACTACCTAAACGGAATGCAATCTGTGAAACAGTGTATCGGTGCTGTTGAAACCCCAGCGCCACTACATTTAAGGCAGTTTGCTCTGTTTTAGAGCATGGAGACTTACAAATTTTTAATGATAAAGGCAACAATAATAAAAAGAACAATACAGAAGTGACAAGAACTCTCATCTCCCAGTATGTGTGGTTGTTACTGGTCTTCTGAGTTAAAAGACATGAGGGAAAAGAGTCTATTGATAGATCACTAAGATCAACAAACTGGTGTATGTGGAAACAGCTTAAGTTGCTATCTTCAAAGAATAGCTCCAGAACAGTTTGTATTTTCTAAAGACTGTCTGTCAGGCATCATGTGCCAAGCTTAATGGAGAATTAATTTGTGATAAGAGATGAAGAAGCATTTTCACTTGTACCTGTCTTACATGAAATATGACACAAGTATTATATATGCAACATTTTATACTATTATGTAAAATGGTATAGTTGTATATAATAAATTGAAATTTTCCTTGTAACATAAGAAGTCTGCTGTGTCAAAAGCCATTATAAACGTACCTGTCGTAGGCATTTGCCATCATTCAAATTGCATTCAATATATATGGTCTGAAACATTGCGTGAGTGTCAGTGTTTTGGTATGTACCCGGATATCTGAAGAGATTACTTGTTTGCTACTGGACAGAAGTTAGAGGTGTCCTCAGTTTTCTTTTTCAAGAATAAATTCAACTCCTTCCGTGGTTTCACTGAGGTAACATCCCAAGCAGTTGCAACACTGTTGAGTCTGGCAGTAGCACCTTGATACACAGTGTATCAGCAAGATTCATTGATTCATTCCTGCAGTTTTATCTTTAGAAATGAAAAAAATGGATGCAGTTCTATTATGAAAGCTTCCTTTATGGTTTGATCACCTCTGCCAAAGTGAACAGGGATATTTGGTGGGATTGGGATCACGGGGCTTGGGGATCACAGTAGAGAAGCACCTGTTGGAGCAGGAAGAGAAATTTAATTGTGGATTAAAAGGAAATATACCCTTCAGTGTAAGTGAGGATAAATATCCCTCTTTGCCATTTGTTGTGACAGAAGGAGAAGTGCCTGGTAGTGCTGTATTAGTTTTCGACATCGAACTGCTGGAGCTGGTGTCTGGCTTGCCTGAAGGGTACATGTTTGTGTGGAACGGGGAAGTCTCTCCCAATCTTTTTGAAGAAATAGACCAGAATCATGATGGAGAGGTTCTTCTGGAGGAGGTAAGCTGACACAGTGAAAACACTTGCAGTGGTTTTCTCCTACCACCATCAATGCAGATGCTGAAGAATGGGGTCTCTCCTCCTCTTCTTCTCCTCCTTTCCTCCTCTTCTCCTCCTCTCCTCTTCGACATGGTGTTTGTTGTCAAGTTAACGGGATGTCAGTTAGAGCATGGTAGTTTAGCCTTAGAGATAGAACCAAAAAGAAATAGAAGAATGGCCATACTACTTAAGACCATTTACTGTCATGGTCTCCTTGGTCCACAACAGATACATGGTGTAAGAGGCAGAGTTAGTATTCGGCGATCCTGCACTGTGTCGGCCTTCACAGAGTCCGTCAACTGGAGGTTTGTGGTGAATTCTTGGGCCAGAGCTGAGCCTGCAGCAGTGCAGCCAGGAACCGTTTAATCACTTGTGGAACCTGGCAGTGCACGTGGCTGCTCCATCTGTGGGTGAACTGTGCGCCGTGTGAACAAGTCCCTTTCCCCTTGCTTGCTTCTAAAATCTGCAGTGTGAGAATGTCATTGGGTGCCCTAACTGAAAGCCGCTTGCCTTTGCCACACTGTCCGTGATAATATAAACCTCCGTGAGGTTTTCCTCTGCGGTTTCTCTAATCTGGGAGTTCAATTTTTTTATTCTCTTCTTCAGTCTTCTTTGCTGGCTTTCTCTGTTGTTCTGGTTTGTGTCCTTCCTCGCTCGAGTAGTGCTGCCTGCAGCGCTCGAGGGGTGGGCTGTGGACCTATGGAACAGTGTGAGATGCCGTTGAGCATTTTAACAAGCCAATGGGGCAAAATCAAAATCTTCTTTTCCCTTTTCCTAGCGCTCTCTTCCACCTCTTTGTTTTCCTTCTTTCTCCATCTTGTGTTTACCTCTCCTTCTGCCCTTGCAGAGAAGGAAAGAGCTTTTACCAGTCTAGAGAACAAGCAAGGTGGGATATGTCTATTGCTATCCACATCCTTCTGGTCCCCTAGCAAGGAGGAGAAGCCCAGGAGATGCGGGAGGATGCTTGGCCTAAAAGGTGTAAATGAATGTCAGAAATAGCTCTCGTTGCTGAAGCTTATTTAACGAGTAGTGCCAGAGATAACAGTAGTTGGAAAAGTTATGTTTGACTGTGGACTTTCTGTTTTGGGAAAGCCAGCAGTATGACTTCTGTCAGATGGTTGTCTAACCAGCTTGAATAGCTTCATCAGATGTATCAGGAAAAGGATTTTAGGGAAAGCTAACTTTGTAACCTTGCAACCTTTTCATCGCTCTTCTCCCTTCTCCCACCGAAGTCACAGGAGTCAAGTGGAAGGCCTAATGCCTGAAGCTACTGTAAGAAATCTCACGGTATCCTGATACTTAAAGTCTTGTTTCTGTGTTCCATTCTTTTTTCTTGTCTGTTGTTTTTTTGTAAGATGCCGGTGGATGTGTGTTTTACAGTGTGAGCTTCTTGTATCAGCACGTGGAATTAAACCCCTTCCCTCCATACAGATCTGTTCCTAAGTCACTCTGTTCAACTCATCCTCCCCCTAAATTATGAGAAAGAACTTTTCTTGTTACGGGTGTGGGACCCACTGGAATAAGCGAGGAAATCCCTGCTGAACTCCAGAAAGAGTGATTTAACCTCAGGTGTCTGACCTAATTAGTCTAATTTACGTTGTCACAGTGTACTTGTATCTACACTTCAGTAGTGAAATGCTGAAGAGTCAGAACAAATAAATGCTACTTTGGCGAATACCTTGTCAGTTTGAAATGTCTGTTTCATTGTGAGCTGCTTTCTCCTCCTTTCCCTCCACCTAGTTTTCCGAGTACATTCAAGCTCAAGTCGATTCTGGCAAAGGAAAACTGGCTCCTGGTTTTGATTTTGAAAAGATTGTTAAAAATATGTTTACCAATCAAGACCGGGATGGAAATGGCAAAGTTACCGCTGAAGAATTCAAGTTGAAAGACCAGGAGGCCAGAGAGGAGCACGATGAACTGTAAAGCTAAGAAAAAAAGAAGAGTCCTGAGCTGACCTACTGTCGGAACGTGTGTCCTGGAAGAGGTTTTGGCGAGCACGTTACGGAAAGGTTAGCACTCAGCTAGGTAGCCTGTGTCTGCCTGCGCCCATGTGCTGGCAGACTGTTCAAACAGGAAGAGATTTTCAGTTGGAATCATTAGGTATATTTGAAAAAAATGTTAAGTACCTCAAGGTAGGATGTATAAATGGATAAAGAGTGTACTGCTTTATGTGGTATCGTGAACCACATGGTCTGTTGTTATGCTAAAGATTAGAAGTTGTCATTGAACAATACACGGTCACATGGATGGATGGTAGGCAGAAAATTACTGAGTGCTTTTAAAAGAGTTTTAAAAAACCTTCTGTATCCAAACTATTTCTGCAGGAGAACAAACCCGAAAGTATTCCCCACGAAAATAACCTATAAACATTGTCAGACGTTGAGCCCCGTTCCTTTGCAAAGGCATGAGCACTCTTTCCAGTAACTGAACAAACTCATGTGAATATTTGCCAGCAGGAGCTCTGATTTGCAAACTGCAGAATGATAATGCAATTGCAAATGATAGCTGTGCCACTGCAAAATTCTGTAAGCTGTGAATTAAATTAAACAGGCCTAGAATTGTAACTGCGTATGTGTTGGGCTTTTACCTTACAAAATAAAAGTTTGCTACCGTGTGCATTGTATTTAATTAACAACCTTGACTCTTCTTGCTGCCCTGTTGAAACAGTGTTCTGGTCAGTGATTCCCAAACCTTTCTAGTTGCAACCTTATTTATAGTTTCGTTAGACTTTAAATATTAGTACTATGGGGTCCCAATACTGTCCTAAATACTGGATAGAACTGATTTTATGTTGGGTTTCTGCCTCCTATTTTGGGAATTGTTAGGCTAACGAGTAAGTACTTTGAGCTTACGCAGCAGAGCAGTCTGGCACGGCAAACAAACAAAAAGACAGTGACAGAATCAAGAAACAGACCCGTCTGTTTATGCCTGCAAACGTGCTGGCCTCTCCCTCGGTACAAAATCGGCCGTGGGAGCACTGCTGAGATTACGTGACTTCGTGGGACAGTCACCCATTGGATCTATAAATGTAGCGAGCGATTTAATAGCAAACACACTCAACAGACAGATTTTTCTGAAGGCTGTATGACCCCCCCTCAAGCAGACTACGTGTAAAGAGCACAAATAGCTATAGTGCGACAGTGTCAAAGACAAGCAGAAAGGGAGCTGTGTTTCCATGATATGCTTTGTGTTGAGTTTCTTGCTTTTCTTGATCTGTACATGTGGCTTGTAAGCTCCCCGAGACGCTCTTGTTAAAAACTGGTATTGCAGTTGGACGAAAACGTTTTGTGTAGGTTTTTGATACAGTTGTTATAGAAAGGGCAGTGAAATATTTTTTTGAGTTTGATACCATTAAATGTTGGATAACTGATCTTTTTGTTAAATAAAATGTTGATCAACTATTACTGTTAAAGTTTCTTTTTTTTTTCCTGCCATTTTGGTGGGCGGGGAATCTGAGTAGCAACAGATACCCTTCGTGCAGCACTCTCCCTGTGCACCTGGCAGGCTTATCCTGCAGATGTTCAGTATTGCTGTTGATCTTCAGGAAAAATATTTTAAACTAAGATTATTTGATTCAAAATGATTGAGAGTAATAAACCACAATAGAAGATTTTGGTGTAGTGCTTCACACAGGTGAAGTGAAGTCATTCTTTGGCCTTCCAAGGAGTTCCCTAAATTGCCCATCCCATATTGCCGTCAGCTGCGACAGTTGGGAGGGTGATGGCTCTCTCAGCTGGCAACTCCAGCTCCCTGATGGAATTAAATCCTTTTATGTAAGAAACAACATTTCATCCCCCAGGCCAGCGAAAGCAAACTCGCCGGGCTTTGTACCCGAGATTTGATGTTTTCACTCCATCTGTAGCTCCAAAACCCCATCCACTGCACATAAAATGCTGGAAGTGTGGTGTGGTTTGGGGTTGATGCAGATCCCAGTCCTTTATGCCAGATATAAATACTGTGCATATCAGTGGATGGCACTTGCAGTCCAAAAGTTGATGGCCCGAATGACTCCGTAGAAGTGCTACCATCTTGTGAAAGCCGCTTTCTCAGAAGGCTGTTGCACAAAATTCTCCTTTTTTTTGATTGGGAAGTAGATTGCTCGCTTGTCGCTGTGGTTCAGGTGCGTTGCTTCTGGGCGCTTACCAAGCTGAGATAAGCAGCTGGAAGCAAGTTGTGATTGAGTGCTGCTAGAAGTAGTCCTCGGTGTGGAAATAGCATCTTACTCTGTTCTCATATGTACCCCAAAAACCAAGTGTGTCTTCTGGATGTCTGGAATTGTTTTGTCTGAGAAAATCTTCGTGAACGGCCCTTTCTGCGCAGAGGATCGTTCCAGATGGTTCCCAGGAGGTGGTCTGAGGAGTGCGTGGCAAACCAGGACAGCAGAGCCGTGCTGCAGGGCAGGTGCAGAACCAAGAGCGGCCCCGCACACAGAAGTGCCGTCAGTTGGTAATCCCGAAGGTCGCCATGCTGGAATTTTTTTGGAAAAGCACGTCAGCGATGGGATAGCAGGTGTGACTTTTCCAGTGCCTCTGGCTAGGGTAAGTACCTCTGAAATTCTCATTCTGTTGCTCCCTAGGCCATAGCAAACATGGCTTGTGGTGCATCTAAATGATGTTTTTCTGTCGAGAGGAAGTTTTTGTTGCCCCCTGACCTCATCCGCCCCCCTCCCCAAGCCTGGAGGCTGCCATTTTGGAAAAGAGAATGCAACTCTGGGGGAAAGCAGAGAGTAAATGGAAAAACTTGCTGCAAAATATTCGTATTTACACAGCGTTTACTTGCCCAGACAAAGGCAACAGAGGCCAGGACTACCTGGTTGCATTAGGCTAAACTGCTTAAAATCCAGAATTTTTTATTACTTAACGTAGACCTTATCAGTTCTTTTCCTTTCTGTGGGCAGCTATCAGCCCCTACCCCAAAGGAAAGCTCAGGGCCACCTTCCTTCTCAGAAAAGAGTTGTGCTTCGCTTGAGTGCCGCTACCCGTCGCTCCTCGCGGTGCGTGGCAGCCTTTTGATAAAAGTGAGGGCAGCCTGCGTGCTAGGGAGCCAAACCAGAGCCTGGGATGGGGGGAGCTGGTTGGGGATTGAAACTGTGCTGGTACGGACTGGGAGAGCTCAGCTCACCTCCAGCGAGAAATCAATCCCACTACGTCACTGTCCTGTTAGAGAGGGTGGCCTCTGGTGGGCAGAGATAGAAGGGAAATGTTTTCTGCCTCAACGTGCAAAATAATTTATTTATGCAGAAAGTGTCTATTTAGATTCTATATAAATATAGATATTCTATCTATATTTAGATTCTATTGAGAGATCTATTTATATACTTTCTTACATACTTATTTAGAAAAATAGATGCTAACTCTTCACAGATCATTAATAGCCGGATGAAAATGGACGGTTTAGCTGAGGAGGGACTGACCGGAGATCAGGCTGCTGCCCCACCTGTAATGAAACAGCCAGGTGCTATTCCCAGAGCCGGGCCGCTGACTCCTGCCGGGCAGCTGGTGGATGGAAGGGAGCTGCCTGCAGTCAAGGTTGGCGCTTACCTTCTGGATTGTCAGAGGCTCAGTGGAAAAGGAACACGGGTGTGCACCCAGAAAAATACGGGTATTTATATTTTCTGTGTGAGGTTTCTGCCCTAAAATGCTGTATAACTCTGTATGTGCTTTGTATATTTTAAAAACCATCCTTAAATTAGGGTTTGTGTTTTTTTGCAGTTGTCGAACTCAAATGGTTTTTTCTGTGTGAAAAAACATTGATTTTCCTTTAAGCTTGAATTGGTATCTTTAGCTCGTACTTGGTGCGTGTTTTTGGCTCAGTTCAGGACTACTAATTTGTGTTTGACAGTAAGAGGACATTTGAGCTGGCTGCAACACCCACTCAGGAGGACGACACATTTTTAGCTAAATAAAGGTCCCAAATACTTGACCTTGGACATGTGCTACAGACAGAACAGATATTGTGAGCAGAGGGGGCAAAAAGTAACAAACTCGCTTAACTTTGCTGCTTACTCCTTGATTTTAACTTTAGAAATACTCTTTTGGCTGTGGGAAAATGGTCTGGGAAATGTATGATACCTTTCTTTCCTAACTGAGGCATAAATGAAATACGCTTTTAGGGTGGCAGAATGTTGCTAGTTAGAAAGTTGATTCAGAAAGACAGACTGAGTAGTGTCTCTTCCCTAAAACTGACTGCAGGATCTGGATGGCAATTACAACAATTTGACTTGCTGGAGAAGGGCGATTTAACTTGTAGGTGGGGTGTTCATTTTGTTTGCCGTTAATTTCGTTCATGGTGTTGGAGAGGCGACTGATAGTATCCATTCTTATTTCTAGCCAACAGATCAGCAATAAAAAGATGGGATTTTGAAAAAGCGGAGGATATCTAAAAGCGCATCTTGTGTTTTCCCTTAACTACCATACAAGCAAGAGTCATGGTTAACAGTGAGATGATGAAAGGATATTGATAATCTGCACAGCACTATGTCAGTTTTTTAAATCGCAACTCCTGGTTCAGGTTGAGCATGTCGGTAACTGTTTTTTTCTAGAAAGCTGTGTGTTTGGCATTTCAACCAGCAACTTCTTTGGCGTGCGGATACCCGTTGTGCAGTAAATGGGTTCTGTCAGGTTACCGCAACGTGGCTTTAGCTGCTTTTATATCCTAGCAGAGGCTCACTGCTCTGGCAGAGCCCTAGCACAGAACCTGAGACTGCCAGGCTTTAATGGAGAGAGTGTGCTGGAGGTCTTGGCTTGCCTGCGGGCTTGTGGAAGGGCAAGAATCCTTTTCGTGAAGTGGCTGTCACTGTGGACTGAGCATTCGGGCACTGACGATTCATTGTCCATCTGCTTGGAGGTGAGATGATTGGAAAAATCTGCCTTAAAAAATGCTTGAGAGATGGTTGTTTGATCTGAAATCTTCTACCAAGGCAAAGACTTTGAAGTGTTGGTGTAGTTGGGAAACCATCAAATGGTCACTGCTGATATGCCTGGGCTCTAGCAAGCTGGATACTAATTTCGTTAACTGGGATGAAGATCTAGTTGGAGAACTGTTTTGCTAACTACTTTTAAAGATACTGCCTAATCATTTTCCATATTGCTCTGCATGTGCTTTTCGAGATAGTTTTGGTTGTTTGGGTGTTTGTTTTTTGGTTTTTTGTTTTTTTTTTAATTGTGGGTGGGTTGAACAATGAGATCCTGATCACGTTGAAGGAGCGATAGCTTGCTTCTTGTAGGGTTGGGTGAGGCTGAGGACAAATTCTGGTGAGAGGATCACTAACTTCATGTGAAATCTGGAGACAAGTTGGATGAGTGTTTCTCGCCTCTCAGAAACCCTACGCAGAGAGACCAGAATTGCCCCCAACTTTTCACCAGTGCTGGGATGGCCAGGGAAATCCATTATGCCTGTAGCCAGAATGACCTTGTGCTGCAGTGTGTGTTGCTGAGGTATCTTGTGTTGTGGAGCTGTGGCTATCAGCCACTTTTCACATACTCTAAATCTTAACTGTTATCTGTATTCCAAAGGTAACCCGCCTGTAGACGGAAAATTTTGCCCCAGTGTAAACTTTGGGAGTAATGCCTGGTAATTAGCCCTTTGCAACGGGAGACTGGTTGAGTAAGCAGTGCATCTGAACACCTTGGTGTTTTTCAGAAGGCCTTTGCATTTTGGACTTTTATTTGGCAGCTATGACAAAAGAGCCAGTGCGGTTGCTTGTTTAAAAACCACAAAACTCACCAACCCCCCACGCCCCCTAAAACCTTGATGTCAGCTCAGCTAATGTAAATTCTGTAGGTGCGTAAACCCCAAAATGTCACCTGTTGAAGAAATTGTGCCTGCTGGCCACCCTTGGAAACGCTGCAGCGTTCCCCAAGAGCCTTGCCATGTCCCGGGTGGTGCAGACCATGCTGCTGAGCAGGCAGCTCATGCTGATGCCCTGTGGGGTGTCACACGTAACGTTGCCCGGCTTCTCTTGCCAGCGGTGCTGGCAGAAGTGTTGGCAGAAGATGACTGCTCCCTCCCTTGCAGTTTTGCAGTACGACCGTCCTGCCCTCCTCCCTGGCCCAGGCAAATAGGGGGGGCCAGGGAGAGAGGCCACAGGGGCTGGGGGTGAAGGTTGGCTCGATGGCAAATCCAAGCAAGAGAGGAAAAGGAGGAAGTTCCTACCTCCTGCATTGAGGAACATCCTTCCTGCCCCTCCTGGGTGGGTGTTTGGGGCACCTGCAAGCCTGCGTCCCACCGTGGTTGGCATGTCCTAATACGCTTCCTCCTGCTCTTCTGTGCCAACTTCTACAAAGCTGCTGCTGTCCCTGGCTACTCTGAGAGGATCTGCTACACCCCTGCTCAGCCCCACTGCCACAAGTCCTCCTTGCCTTCAGCCTGTTCTGTGCAGTGTCTCCCACTCGGCCAGTGTTAGCTCCTGTCGGTCACACATCAGCTGCAGCACGTGCTGCCGCTGGGCACTTGGTTTTGTGTGTATGCAGGAAAGGGAGGGTGAATAACAGCCCTTTAGATGCCACTGACTCAGCAGCTGTCACTCCTGCTTTCGAGCTCTCCCCGCCTTCTGGCTTTGGCTGATGGGCTCTTGGCAGGCCAGGGCTGAGGCAGCTGCTGCTCCTGTCTCCTCCTGTCACTGGTACTGCTAGGGCGCTGTCAGCTCTTCAGCCTGCTGCCGCCCGAGCCGTGGCTCTCAAACGGAAGGCAGCCAAGATGCTATCCTCTCCGTCGCCGTATGGTTAAAGTGGTTTTCTGCTCAAATGGACGGCTTCTGGGGAATCTAGCTGCCCCTGTGCCAGGAGCAGGGAATTCCATGACTGTAGATCGTGTACAGGGAGGGCATCGTCCCTCAAACAGTCTTTGCCTGTTAAGATCCAGGCTGGAATTTGTGAGAGGTCTCTGTGCTCAGCAGTTCCCTGCCAGCACAGCATGTGCAGTGCGAGTAGGAGAGGATTCTCGCACTACTTCAGACTGTACGTCAAGCTTCTGCCGTGCATTCAAAATATGGGGATGATTTGGTTCTGGTTTACTGTGGAGGACGCAGAGGTGGGGTAAGGGAACTACCTCCCATCTGGCCTTCTTGGAAAAGTTCCAGTAGGAGTGGTAACAGATGTAAGTCTGCTGATTTGGAAAAAAAATATGACTGGTGCTACGAAGTCAGAATTTAGGTAATGGGCCACAGGTTGGACAGGAAAGAGGCCATCTCCTGAGATGTGTATTACTTGCTGGTGGGAGAGAATGCAGATCTAGGCTCTCCCGTACTGTGTTACAGTTCCCAGGGAATGGAAGATGGCACAGTTCTTGCTGTGTATAAAAGAAAGCAAAGGGGAACAATGACTATATTGCATGTTAGGGAAGTTATATGATTGCCTCTATTTTATTAATGAATAGAGCTAGATCAGCTGAGACCTCTTAGGGCTAGGGTCACAACACCACCTTTAACTTCTCCTGCAACATGTCAGAGTAGGCTTCCAAAGCTGCGGCTAGATTCAGCTACGCTATTTGGTACGTGATGCTGAGAGGTACTGTAACATGTACAGTACAGGGGAAATACTTTCTGAAGATTCAACGGGTGTTTACACAGAGAGGACGTGCATAACAAAGCTGGAAGGGCCAGGATGCCATGCTGACACTTGCGCTTACAATTTGCAGAGAGTGGGAATGTGATCTAAAGCCAGTCTGGAGCGGTCCTCTGTAAGTGCTTCTGAGGCATGGGGCTGGTAGCAAGAAAACTTGATTCTGCAAGATGGCAAGTCAGCTTTTAAAATCCACGATGAAGATCTAGCTTTGTTTTCATTTTCTGTGCCCAGAGCAGCTCACTGAGAATTCCAAGAAAAGTTGTTTTAGACGAGCCATACTGGCTTTGACGTGAAACAGCAGGCTGGAATTGGAGTCGTACACGAAATAAAATCTGAAAAGGGGCTGAAGTTATGGCTGTGTACTATTAGCTTGTGAAACTATCTGTTGTTACAAAGATGTCAAACCTCAGACATACTAACTTAAAACGTTCTTCCCTTTCCACAGAGGATAAAGAAACCATAAGCATACTGAATATTTCATAATGATACAAAAATCTATTAAGAAACACTTTGCCAGAATTGGGTGAATAGAGCATTTTTACTGAAGAAAAATATACGTATGAAAAACTTCTGCAAAAGTCTGTAGCATACGAGTAAGATCCTTCAAAGTACAGCTTAGACTGAAATATCTTCTTTGAAAGAAGAAAAGGCAACAGACACGTGCACACCGCTTATTCACAGAACGTTTACATCTTCAATTTTACAAAATAGCCACATTTTCTAAAATGGTCCTCTGAAATGCCCGATTAAAATACAATGAACCACAGTATCCCACCAGCAGTAGTTTGACATCTATAAATCCAATATAAATTTAGTTATAATAGGAGTGTGAGACAATAAAGAACAGCATAAGAGCAGTAAAAGGAGCTTCTAGTTGACAATGGATACCATATATATTTCAAAATACCAAAATGAAGATAAAAGTCTTAAATTAAATTAAAACAGTTCTGTAAATGAGTAATAAACACATCTAAAATAGCACACGTGTGCTCTTCTGTCCAGTTGCCTCCTGGAAGGAATGGAGTGACTTCAGACTGCAATTTACAGGATTTTCTGTAGGATGGAGTTGGCAACTTCCAGGGATTCATCTTTCACCAAGACAATATCATAAGAGTCCATATATTTTTCCAAAAGCTCATCTACCTAATTGCAGAAGGGACAAAGAGAAAGACCCACTTAGTTTTAGAATTAATTACTGAAAGACTTTTTGTCATTAAAACACTGACCAGTCTTTTCACCAAATTCAGGGAATGAGCCGTGCAAATATGTATCGCTCCTATGAGTGAATTCCATAGGATGACAGAGTAGGAGTAGCCTGACATAACTGCGTGTGCATTCCAGGACATAATACCTCACGTTTATTCCAGGATCTCACACATAAAGATACTGAAAGAAAACCTACTTCCTCAGCTTCCTGAAAGGCAGAGAGAAATAAAAAACTGAAGTTTTCTCTCTCCTGAATGCAAACGGATGCACATTATAACTTAGCAAACAATCAGTTGTGTCTTCTCAAAAATCAAAAAAAAGGAGACACTGCCTAAATTTGTTATTTGGAAGATTATAATTTTGCTCAGTTATCAATCCAGTATTGAAAGGAGGGGGAGGAGCCACAGGAATTTAAAAGAATTAATTTATTAATTTCTGTAGCCTCTGAGCTTTATTTCTTGACAAAATACCTTTTTGGAAGTAGTTCAGGACGAAAACCAAAGCAATTTACATTTGTGTTTTAGTAGCTTTTGGGTTAGAAAAACACTCGGGGCAAGAAACCCATGAAAAATGTTTGAAATCTCAAAACAAATGTGGGCCAAACACTTGATTTGATATCTATCTGAAGCTTATTATAATGAACCTGTTTCTAACTTACAGTATTTGACTCAAAGTTCAAAAGGTTACAGGGCTACTTACTTTATCATTGAGATAGCCGATCTTAAGAATGTGTTCAACGTTGGCTACTCCATCTGCCATACTCAAGTCGCCTTGGGAATCACCCAGCAGTATGATATTACTGTTGTCTTTCAGTTGTTTGAAGTACTCTGTATTCTTCAAGGCACCATCATGTTTGTTGTAAACATGAATCAATTCTCCTTTAAATCCTTTTAATATCCCCTATAAAAAAAACCCCACTGAAGTTATTTCTAGTATCATATAGACAAGATAGAATCCAGAATGAAATTGGTGGTATTATTCTTGAACTAACATTGAGCTACGTA
>Ga0181612_165671_pt1 | contig 14711 bp, 11 predicted proteins | sample HoacroProtozoa21_FD_119630 | JGI IMG/M metagenome (GOLD analysis project Ga0181612, IMG submission 119630) | Hoatzin crop microbial communities from Cojedes, Venezuel. Combined Assembly of Gp0051906, Gp0051904, Gp0051908 | reverse complement strand
GTGTGGCAGAGACAGTTGGTTAAACTGGGCTGTGGAATGCCAAATCTCTTTCTTTTGTGTAATTGATTAAAAACCCATGTTCATCACTAAAGATTAAAAATTGCTAAATGCATGGATAAATTAACAATGAAATAAGTTTCAGAGTGGTGTCTCTTAGCTACATGTCCTGACTGAAGAAATACTAACTGTTATAGTGCTCCAGAAGTGCAAGGACAGAAGCTGGCAAGATGAAAGTGCTTATCTGAGTCACACCAAGAAATGGAATAGAGAGTTTCGTATATCACTGTGCTCATTAAGACAAGAAGTCTGCGCCATCTTAAATTTTGTTTGGCGAGAGAGAAAACTGAATAACTGTGTGTATCACTGCATGGCTAGTATTGCTTATCTACCAAAAAATGTCTGCATCGAAGCAGCTGAAACATTGTTAATTGGAAACACCTTTACACCTCAGATGTAAAGGGTCATCTGTGACTGTAGGTGCTCAGTGCTTGTCAGGCAATGTTGCAATTGGCTTTTTATGGGTAGGATCAGTATACTGGTGGTATGCAGTGCAAGATATTAGGTCAGAATTGGTGTCTGAAGACATAAATCTCATAGAATCATAGAACAGCCTGGACTGGAAGGGACCTTGAAATATCATCTAGTTCAACCTTTCGTGGGAGAGGCAGCCTTGATGAGATGGCACGCTGTCCAATCCCATCTTGAAAACCTCCAGTGCTGGGGACTCTACCACATCCCCGGGGAGATTGTTCCAACACTCAAAACATTGTTACTAATATGAGCAAGTCATTACTGAGGGAAAAGTGTCTTATAGATGCAAAGACTGACAGCTTTAGATCACTCCTCTTTTTCTCACTATGGAAGAACATTAAACTTGCTAAAAATTCATTGAAATATTTGGTTGTTCTGAATCATCACATTTCCCCTTTAATCAAAGCAATATCTAAAGTGGGAGAATGTATCAGATTTTAAGATTTTCACTTTGGTGAAAATACAGGAAAGTACAGTATCAGACTATGTATAATTAAATTCCTTTCAAAATCTTCAATGTAGTCCAAACAAGCCCTAATATACAGTGAATGAGTGCAACTTCAGGGGAAACAAACTTTTGAAAGCCAATGGTAAAACAGCAAAAATCTGCCTTCAAAAACAGACATGTAATTCACAGAGCGGAAATTATGTTCTTAATTACTCTTTCACAACCTGGTTCTTTGGCCACTGGCACATATAATAGCAAAATTTAACATCCACATAAATGGAAGCAGACTTTGGCACTGAGTGTTTTCTTCCGGAAGCTTGGTGGTCTGGAAATGTTACTGATGTGACTGCAGTCATGTGAATGAAATACTTTCAAACTCAGCTCAGAGGAAGTATCTTTACTCCAGGCTATGAAGTAGAATCTTTGTATCAGTCATTTCTAGGATAGAATTATCTAGTGTGAGGAGTGACCTGCTGTGAATAGCATTGCTTCAAATAACAGCTTGTGAATGTAGAAACCAACAAAAAAATGCAGCAATAACTTGACCGCAGGCAGCAAAAAGGAGACTTCCATCAAAATTGAGGATTCTGCTGTAATCTAAGTAGAGACAAATGGAGACATTCTTCGCAAATAGGATGCTTTACATTAAAATCCTTAACAACTGATTGGTTTTTGCTTTTCCCTTGAGTCACATTAAGGAGAGGTTAGATGAGAAAATAATTAACATGCTCATGGCACGTTCTTCTGAAGCTCTTTATGATCACTATATAATTACTTTTTAAAGCATTTTCTCTGCAGAATTTTTTTTTAATTTTCTGAATAAACACTCTGCTTAAGAGATTATATGTTGGAATTTGCGAGAAAAAGAGTGCTTTAGTGAAGGAGCAAGAAATGTCTTACTGGAAAAAAAAAGCAAATTAATGATAAACCACTGAACATTGCTCCATTCTACTACAATCAATGTGTGACCATATTTACAGGAGAGGGAGTAAGCAAAAGGGGAAAGTAATTTGTCTAACTGATAGTTAAACCAGGTTTTTTTAATGGCCTTTGCTTCTATGTTGGGAAGATTATAGATTGCTGGGCTGTGCCACTTACTTTAGCCTCTGAATCTGTGAATCTTATGATTCGTCTCTTTTTTATTTTATATTATATGTGAAAGAGAGTTACTCATATTGACTGCCACATACTCCTACCACTTTTATATTAAGATGATGACAACATGCAAACCTCAGCTTCACAATTTCTGCTGGCTGCCTGAGGATTTTCTTGGATATCTTTTTTGCTGTAAGTAGTGTGAAGAGTTGCACACCAAGAACTACTCGGTATTACTTATCTATTATTCCATATATGCAATGTTGAATTTCATGGTGCAGGAATTCACCTGCAGGAGCTCAGAACTCTCCTCCTTCCACTAGGATTCCTAACGCTAAGCCACTGAGCCAGGCAACTCTGCTCTGACTATGTCTTGCATCGGTTCCTCCACCTGGCAAACCTCGACTGAAGCAAAGGCAATACTTCCCATCCCACTTCAGTCTCACATCTGAGCTGCTCTTTGACAACAAAAGAATTTGAGGCTTATATTCCTCCCTTAGCTGAGGCAGTAAATAAACCTAAGTGATCCTAAATGACCGCCTTCCCTGCGTAAGTGTTTTAATGAACACGATAATTCTACGGAAGATGGGCATTTTACTCTAACCATGTAATCCATTTCCATAGTCTTTCTTTAAAAGCATTATACTTTTGTTGCAACTCGAGCATAGGCATAGAACATGTAATCACTGAAGTCTGGCACAAATTCTTAAACATACTGGTGCCTGGAGGTTGCACAGAACCAGCTAAAATTTTTAACATCAGTGCCTGAGTGTCATGGGAATCCAGTTCACAACATGACCTAGAAAGAAGTCTTAATTATTGCTAGATAATTAAGGTAACTCTAAACCATATTTTAATTAGTCAATATGCCTGCCCGTAATCTTGACTCTGCACTTCAACTCAAGGGAGCAGAAAAATTTCTGCCATAATCCATCTTTGGCAACTTTTGTTGGCTAGCCTTCTCCTCCTAGTGCACAGGGTTTTGGGACTACCATGTTGAATTATACAACCCTTCCCATGCCCTGAGGACTGTAAAGATTTCAGATTTCATTCCAGGGAAAAGTGCTTAAAATATAGTTGCTACACTGCCTGACTTCAGGATCCCTAAATCCTCTGTTGGCTCTAACATAACTTCCCATTAAAGATCTACATTTTAATGCCTAGGAAGTCTATGAAACTGAGAATTTTAGATTGTTTGCTAAAAATGCACATCTCAGAATAAGGTTGAACAAATAATTAAGTCTGAATACATTGTGCACATTTTTATGCCTTTTCTTCCAGCTGGAGATTAATTAAATTAATGCAAGGTTGTTGCACTAAAATCTGACACTTGGAATCACATGAGATAATTGTATGTACAGAGCTGAAAGCAAGCCCATTTAAAGATTCCCTAAACTTCATAAGCACTTTCATATTCACTCAGACCACTTTGAGGTTTTGTGCTGAAATTATGTCTAACTTGGGGTTTTGATGTGACACCAAGAGAAATCCTGTTTCAAGTTTTAGTTCCATTCAAAGCTCCCCCCCCCAATAAAAGGCACCGTATCCTTAGTTACTGTAAACCAGCATCTCCACATTACTTTCCATAAGGCTGCGTAAGTTTGCAACAACTGAAGAGCTAATCCTAGTGAAGTAAAGCCATGTGGTGAATTGAACCAAAGAAAATGTTCAAATGAGTAAGGCCAGCTGTACAGCACAGGCAGACTCTGCAGATGGGCACTGTGCCAGGCTTCCCCATTAATTGCCTCTCTATGCTCCACTGAAGGAAGTTTGAAGCCAGTCCAAATCTCCTAAGCTCCCCAGCACCACCCCTCTGTTTCTACTCCAGCAGCAGCTTCCAGACACTGCTCTCGCTGGCAACAAAAATGGGAATGCACATGAGGAAGTTTTCAAAACAGTACTTTCTGTGAGCTGCAGAAAGGGGACTTAGTCATGGGTAACCCTAGTTCCTGGAGCAGCAGTGTTAAGGGGGCTAATGATGAGGAGCCAAGTAGAGGAAATGAGGGAGGAGAAGCAGCTGGTTCTGGAGAATCAAGGAAAAACAGTTAGAGATCATCCAAGCTGTTTTTAAAGGAAGCAGGAAGAGGCAGCTCAGAAAGTATAAAGACTTCTGGAGAAGACCGAGGGGAAGAACAGGAAAGGACAGGCCAAAAGGAAGCACATGGGATAAGGTTCGTGAGTGAGGAGATGTTTGCAAGGCAGTTTTGTGTCTGCAAAGGAAACTGAGTGGGACACTGTGGTAGAGGACTCCAGCTCTTTTAGGGCAAATATTCAAGGAAAGTTGACTGGGCTAGGAATGGTGGGAGTCAGCAAGAGACACTGGGGCTGGGGAGATTGGAGCCGAGAGCTGGAGTGGGAAGAAACTACATTGAATAAAAGGCTCAGAGAGAAAAATACGAATTGACTGAGAAAAAATCTGGAAACTGGATGTGTGAGGGCAACACCTGACCAAGGAGCTGGGAGAGCAAAGAGGCATGACATGGGCATGGTGGTGGGGCCATCAGCAAAAAGTCTTCCCATGGGGAAAAGAGATGGCCTGACTTCTCGGTATCTTGGAAAATGCAGTGTCCCTTAAAACACAGATCCCCATTTCTGAGTATCAACATTTCCAGTGGCAGCACGTAACTGTGAAAGCCAGAGTTAATTTTCTGTTGGAATGATCAAAAATAGTGTGTATTGGAATGGTGCTGCCCATCAGCTATCTGTGCTGTTCAGTATTAGCATTACGGAAGTTTACTTCACTCCTTCCAAAATAGCACTGCTGACGCCTGTTGGCAAGCAGTCTCAATTCTCTCTCACAGCTATTGCGGAGATGATAGCAGCTTATTACTGCCATCAATTAATCACTGAGTTCAAGTGGGGCTTGAAGAGGACATGGGAACAGAGTGAAAGCCATGTTTCATGTGGAACTGATGAATGAATGTGTACAGGCCAGAAGGGCTGTTCGGAAAGAATTTGCATTTTTTCTTTAATCCAAAAAAAAAAAAAATAGTTTAAAGAAAACCCAAACCAAAACCACTTCAAAATTTAAAAAATTTTCATGAAGAAAATTTCAAAGTTTTGCTATCAGTAGGACTTCCGACTTCTGTCTTTCAGAACAGAGAAGACACACAAGGAGTGGGACAGGGAGGAAGGGAAATGACAATTCCTGGAAAAATGCAGTTCTGTCCTACAGGCTGTCACCAAGTCCCTTTGCTGTGCTGGGCAATCAAGCCTGCCAGCCCAGGCACAAAGTCCATGTTTGCCATTCCCTGGTGCCTGGTCTGGAGGATTGGAACAACAACTATTTGCTGCTTGCTTTCTCACATTAGTGATGTTCTCTGATGAAAAATGTTCCACATCAGTACTGGAGCCTTCTATTAAAATTCTAAAATTGGAAGGGCTGATGCCTTCAGATAATGCTCTCTCTGATCCTTGTAGTTACGACACTATTCGGCTACACAATTGTGCATACAATACATATGATAAATACTCAGAAGACAGTTTACTAAATGATTTACCAAGTGTTATACGTAATCAAAAGCTAGTAAGCCAGAGTTTCTTTTTCCTCTGCTAGTCTCCAGACCACGTACGGTCCTTCAGCCGCCTCTGCCCCGCCTGTGTGAGCTGGCAGGAGGTCCCTGCAGAAGCGCCAGTAGGATGGCTGCTCCAGCATGGCACGATCAGGGCCCAATCCCACCCTCTCCTCCCTGCCAAGGCCAAGTTGTCCTCCAAGTGTGCATGTTATAACTCTCTCTAAACGGGAAAGTCCTCAACTGGTGAGACAGAGTCGATTTTAGTTCTATCTACAACACCAAAAGAGAGTCCTGAAGCAGGAATGGAGTATTACATTTCCTTCCAGATATTCACTAGCACTACACTGACTGCAGACATCGTTCCTTTGCCTTCTGCTCTGGTTAAGCTGGACTTTGGGCCAAACATTGCTGTCAGTTGCAATTACGTAGTCTTCATGCAATTCTATTTTACTTTAAGAGTACAATAGTGTAAATACTATGACTCTGTACTTACAACGGATTAAATTCCCACTTCTGTACCATTCCGTGCAAATACACTCTGCCCTTGTTCCTTTTAACTGGGCCTTTCCTTAGTTTATTTTTATGTCTGACAATAACAAAGATAGCTTTGTGTCATGTATGGTCTCCAGTTTTTATAGAATTTAGGTTGCTCTGGCGAGCTATCCTCCCACCCTCTAATCCCTGTTACAAAGTCAGGATCAGGAGGTGGGAGGAGGGGGACACAGTACATGACATAGGGATTTTCCTTCTTACAAGTAGTTGCATTTATCAGAGTCCATGCTCTTTATCCTAGAACAAAAGAACAGAGGTTATATGAAGAGGTTTGAAGAGCATGTGGATGGCATGTACTGGATTTATTGCCACTCTATAAATTCCCACAAAGGTTTGACTTGCTTTGTTTTTAATCACCAGCAATGAAACAGTTCACAGGACACTGCAAACACAGAGCCAGCTTTTTGTTTGAGACAGTTGGAGAGGAGGGGGAAAGAGAGGGGAAAGGCTCATGAGAAACATGAATGAGTAGGTTTTGCTGACTCTTCTAACCACAGGACCTGACAAAGTGCCTATAAACATATTTCCCATGCTGTTAATAGCAGAGCAGGAGCTTTGTTGTATGATAAGTGGGTATTTTGAAGCCTGTCAAACCTAGACAAGGGAGAGGAAATTGTGATTAACATCTCTAAAGAGCACAACTTATTAAAAAGTTGATCTGTAGTATAAAGCATATCTTAACTTTGACATGTATCTCGTAAAAAATGCATTTGCTTTACTGATTGTGTTTTCAAGTTACCCCTTTAATTTTTAGCAATCTTTTGCTATATACTGTCTCCTAGTCTATATGATCCAAATCACAAACATCAGTCACAAGTGCTATTTTTCATTAAGTACAACTGTCCATTCATGGTATATTGCAGAAATGCAATTACTGACCAGGTAAGGTTATATGATTGTAAATAATGTGAAAAAAAAGAAAATGTATTAGAATTGGATGCCACAGCACGTACCTGAAAAGAGTGAGATTTTCCTTGATTATCCTTCACTTGCCTCTACGGATATATATTCCCTAAAAACCTGTTTCAGTCAAAAAATTGAAAAGAACTGCTGCAGTAAAATCTTAGAAAAAGTTTCAGCAGACTTCAACATGAATCTGTTTACTTTCCACTAAAAAAAAAAGTTGTGATCAGAGAGACTAAAAACATGTTAAAAAAAGTATTTTAACATGTCCAGATTTCAGGAGACAGAGAAGTTCAATCTCTGTGATTGACATCTTGCAAAAATAAGAATTTTCTTTAGTCTCCAAATTTTTAAAACAGCTTGAGATCCAACACACAAGCTCTGGATCTTGTGATGTCCCTAGTTAGGCTGTTATTGATTTCCTTCAGAATAGGCCATAAAGTTTCACTCAATTCAGATGCTCGTCGTGATTTTCTGTGTTGCTTCTATTAGCACTAAGTATTTTACAGGTTTGTTCTTTTTGGTTGTACTTAGCTAAATCCACTGTGATACTTTTATTTCAAGGATTTCATTTATTATTCTATTAGAAAGAGAAGATGCTTCCTCTAATTCATCCCAATCATACCAATATCTTCTGAAAATTGTTCAGTTAATCCATGGTGCATTTCCCATTGGAACTGTGGATTTTTCCTAAACTGTATTTTTGCTCCCTATTTGCACGAGGTCTGAGACATGTTTCTTTGCAGTTTTTAATGGAACAAAATTATAGACACTTACTAATGCAATCTAGTGTCTGTAGAAACCAGATGATCTTCAAAACAGGATGAGATTTCAACACAAACTGAGGTCTATAATATACCCCCTGTAGTCATACTCTGGAGTCCACATAGCATTTCCTCTACAAAAGAACCACAAAAAAGCATTACTCATTTGCTCAGCAATATTTTTCATGTGTTTTAGTGTGCATTTCTCTATTCGCTTCCCCCATTCCCTTCATCATATATTATCTTCCATGATACCTGTGTGATATGTGCAATTGGACTCCTATGCACAAATGCAATTGAATATTGCCCATAGAGACACACATGTTCTAGAAATAGTTTCCTTCATACTTCAGAACTAAAGAACCCAGTCCAGCGCCACTTCCTCCAAAACTTCGAAGCTCGCTCCTAATGAATCTAATGAGTAAAGTTGCTTCCAAGCCATCTTCATCCATTCCCTCAGGTTAGTTACCTCTGCAAATAATCTCTTTACATGTTTAAATATATATTTATACACACATACTCTTTCACCTAAAGGTCTTCATCTTTTTCCACAGATGCACTCTTATTTGGGGGACACCAAATTGCAAATTGTAAGCCGCAAGACCATCCAGGCTACTGCTCGTGGCTCAGTATATCTCTGCCTTTGGGGCAATACCTTAATCCACACTGCAGCAATTTCTTACATTTGCTCACGGCCTCCACCATGCCTTCTCCTGTTGTTGATAAAACATAGCTCTCCATATGATGCTTTTCACCAGCAAGGAAGCAATTACCTATTTTTTACTGTAGCCAGAGAAAAGGATATATAGGGAGTCACAAATCTATCGCTTAGAGCCTTTAAAAGCAATAACAAGAGTGGTGGCTGACCAGATGTGGAAAGGTAAGGAAAACAGTGAGGGTAATGAGGCTACTGGAAGAAGTGAAGTGGAAAAAGGAAGGTAGAAGACTGTACACAAGAATGGATAAGAACTTGAGAGGCCAGGTATGGTTAGTGCATTAACTAAAATTTCTCTGCCCTTCAGGTCGCCATCCTCACACCGGGAGAGCTTCTGGTGCTGCTCCCTCCTTCTGCTGGCTCTGGCAGCCAGCACACTGCCAGCGGGGTGTGGGAGGGGGTGCATGAGGTACAGCTGCAAAGAACAAAGCTCAGACCGGACATGGAAGGTGAGGTTTTGAAGTAAAAGGAATTGGGCTGTTGACAGAGCAGGCTCTGGGGCTTTGTTGCCCTGTCAGACTTGTGCAGTAACTAAACAAGAAGAAATTCAATGCAGCTTTCCAAGATTTCAAAATGTGTTCTTCCTGGAGTGCAGTTAAAGATACTCAAGTTATATTTAAATAGTGACTCTGGAGGCTTCAATTACATACATAGAAGCAGCACAAATTGACAGTCCAAGAACACACACGAAAGAAGGTTTGGGGTAATGTTAAAATGAGAAAAAAAGTGGATAAAAACCTTTAGTACTGGTTTTGGCTGGGATAGAGTTAATATTCTTCCTAGGAGCTTGTATGTTGGTGTGCTTTGGATTTGTGCTGAAAACAGTGTTGAGGGATGTTTTAACTATTGCTGAGCAGTGCTTGCAAAGTATCATGGCCTTTTCTGCTCTTCACACTGTCCTACCAGCGAGCAGGCTGGGGGTTCACAAGGAGCTGGGAGGGGACACAGCAGAGACAGCTGACCTCAACTGAACAAAGGGATATCCTGTACCTTATGACATCAGGCTCAACAATAAAAGCTGGGGGTGAAGAGGGAGGAAGCTGGGATTTTCAGTGTGATGTAATTTGTCTTCCCAAGTAACCATTCTGCATGATGGAGCCCTGCTTTCTTGGAGATGGCTGAACACCTGCCTGCCGATGGGAAGCAGTGAATTAATTCATTGTTATGCTTTGCTTACACACATTTTTTACTTTATGTATTAAACTGTCCTTATCACAACTCAAGAGTTTTCCCATTTTTACCCTTCTGATTCTTTCTCCCATCCTGCTGGTGGAGAGTGAACGAGGAGCTGTGTGGGGCTGAGCTGCCTACTGGGGTTAAACCACTACACCTTTCAAACAAGGCTTTTGTTGGTTTTGACTCCAGGAGATACAGTAAAATGAGCAGTCTGAAGAAAATGGCCTCACTAACAATACTCAGTGGCACAGTCTTAAGTACATTTAATTATTTCACTTCCAGATTTGTAAGAATTGATCTCTCAGCATGAATATTAGACACTAAGAATGAGTGAACTTAGTAAAAGAACACAAAAGATAAGAAGTAGTAGTGGAGATGATGCTGAAAACATGCTAACTATAGGAGCATTGCAAATATAGGATCTCAAGAGATTTCCTGATCAAAAACTACTGGCAGCCTGCTTAGACAGAAACATGTTTTTTTTTTAATTGTGTGTTCCATTCCAGAGCCAAGAAAGGGCTTATACGCTGTGCTGCTCAGGGCTTCAACACCTGACGTTTGGTTGCTAGTTGGAAGCATTGAGTTCACAGTGAAGTCTCAGGTACTCCCATCCTTATACTGTGAATACAGGGAGACTGAAAGACCTACACACAAAATTTCCAGCAGATAGCACTAGACCTGGGTTACCCAGGCAAGATCTCATGGGAGTGGTTTTACAGAAAGTCATTTACCTGGAAGCTAACTTGTGATTACTTTTAAACTCCTTGATGCATGCCAGATTCACAGGTAAGGGTTATAGGCAAGAATCACAGTAACATTTCACTTCAAATCAGAACTACGTTTTTGAAGGGCATCTCCCAGTCACCTCCTTTTATCATGCTTTCGTCTTAGTCCACCCAAATTGGATTAAACTGGTAGTCTAAAATCTGCCCCCAGTATGTGAAGTGTGGACACCGAGTGCCTAGCACCAACCACCTCCCTACAAAGCTGTGCTTTGTATGTCACATAATATGTCACATTGCTAACATAGGCATAGCCACAGCTTCTAGCTACTTCCTATGCTGAACTCATTCATTTGGGGTCCAGTTGACTAGATCACTGTTTTCTCTCAAAACACAGCAAATGCCATGCCGTTCAGTCCTCGAAGTGCGATTAGAAACACACGCTCCAGACCCAGGTCACACCTAACTGGGGACATGGCCAAGTGGCACATCAGAGGCCTGGGAAGGTTGTTGCACTGACTGTCGGAGTCCCACTACTGCAAAGGCTGTCAGAGATAGGATTAATAGTTGGGCATTCCTGAAGCTCTGAATAGCAATCCGTCATCATCCAGAGACTAATGGAGCTTAAAAGGGCATGAAGCCCGGCGACTGGATCCGGTCAGAACAAGCAAAAGTCTGAGCAGTGAGTGAGACAAGTTGTAACAGGTATCAAGCAGAGCTACCTGAAGGTGCTCCATCTTTCTCATTCTCTCAGTTCTCCCTATTTCTTTGCAGACACAGCATGGAAAAGATGGAGAGAAACTGGAAAAGTCTTTCAGAAACACCATTAAACCTACACGTTCAGAAAAAAATGCATTGTTTACACTAAATACATGATGCAGGAGACTGCTCTGTCAGACAAGATGTTCCTCACCTCATTATGATTTGAAAGCAATAAATAGAAAGAACTAGTAATAAAATACATGGCAACTGAAAACGCATGCATTCAGGTCTTTGGCTTCAGAAAAAATTAAGTACAAATGTATATTTTTCATATATCTGCCAGAATTCAGGTACGTATGGTTATTCTAGCTGATTTAAAAGGTTGCTTCTATGAGAAGTTTTTTCTGATGCTGAAATGCCCACTGTGAAAGAGCTTTAAGGATTTTGTTACTGATAGAGTTAAAATGTAAGGGTTTTTTCCTTATTTTCTGTGCCTGTACAACTGCCATAAATGCCAGTTAAACTTTCACATACATGCTGATGGCAACATAGACCCTAAGGTCTACTGCATCATGAAGTCTATTTACTTCTTTAACTGTTAATAAATTCTGGTCTTCATGGATATATGATAGATTTATTTATTTAATTAAACTAAATTGTTTAAAAATTCTCCAAATATTAGAATTTAACGGGCCATGCTGAAGAATATATAGCTAAATTCAATTCACAAGTAATACAAAGTGACTACCAACATTTAAAGAAATATTCTTGATTCAGCCATCAGGCAATTTTGATGACAGCCTTGAACTCCATAAGTTAATGCTCAGATCATTCTCCTGTAATGCAGTTCCCTTGAGATTTGGTCAGACGTCTTTGCATTGCATATTTTCAAAAGTATGTAGACACTGAAATCAGTTAAATCAATTTCAATGAAAGCTAGGTGCTTTGTCCATGGATGACTTAGTCTTCTTGGTTTCAGTTTCTGATCTGTAAAATGGAAATTTCCAAACATCACCAGCTGTTCAAATGTCACTTTCAATGACAAATTTTCACATCAGAAAGGGCAAAAAAAACCCAGAGTCTGTAGAGCACAGGCACATGTAGGCATAAGTAGTTAATGTTCTGCAGTTATTTCAAGCTGTCATCATTTCATTTGCAGAACAGCTCTGTGATTATCTCAAGACCTTAAAGAAGCAGAGAACACTGCTTTTTGGAGCTCATTGTTGTTCTACAGGACATGTCACCCTCCCTCAGAAGTATCATTTAACTCGTCTACATACAACTCCTCTTTTTTACTGTCTAGTTCTACCTCCATTACTAAAACATCAACTACCATAACTGACTTCAGGCTGCGTAGCCAAGAGTAACTCTGTGACTGTGACTCTCTGCTTTTTCATAGTCCTTAACTGCTTCATTATTAGGATTAGAATATTAGAATGGTATTCAGAAGTCAGTCATGTTATACAAACCTCACAGCAGTAGTGAATCCCAGCTCTGAAGACCTTAGGGTCTTGATAGGCACAAGACAAACAAATACTGCTTTCCTGACAGTACAGATCTCCCAGCTGTAATACAACTTGATGCTTCTGCTCTGAGCAATTATCATGCACTGGAAAGCAGGAAGTGCATGATAATTGCTCAGAACAACTCTTGCATGTTCAGGCAGTAAGTGGCAGCACTGCAATAGCTTTCACTTCTGTATCTTCTTTATTGTTGTCTTTCAAGGCAGTTCTGCTTTTCTGCTCAAGCACACAAATCTCCTTCTGCCATTTCTATATCCCTAAGATCTAATTTTATATTGGATAACATAATATTATATTTGATATAAACAATCTTGCATGAAGCCAAATAATCAAAAAAGAAATTTGCAGATTCGGGGTCTCTTTTGTGGACGGAGACTGTCTACATCAAAAATGATCCATCAGTTTCTATGCTCTCAGTCAAGCAGAATTCTGGATTCTTATCAACACTTCTAAAAGTGTGTGTTCCTGAACAAATTAAAACAAGGATAAGGACAGCTGGAGTCTTTTCTTTTTACTCCTGAAGCAGAGAAATAGGATGTCTGTAAAGAAGATCCTTATTCTTGAACTTTATGTTTGATAGCCCCTAAACAATAAGCCTGAAAATCAGCATCAGATCGTTTCATGTTAACTGACTTGCAGCGATAAAGGATTGGATTTACCCTGTTTTAAAAAGGCTTTTTGAAACAACAGCTGTAATTTTTTTCCTGGCTCATAATCAGCAGCAGCCATAAGGAAACTGCAGTCAGAATGTAGGAGACAGATCTGCTGATGAAGCACAAGCCTGCCTCATATCTAACTCCCTCTCGCAGACCCCTTTGTTGGCTCTGCAATGCCAAAAGGAACAATATACATCAAGAATTCAGTGTTGTCACTGGCATAACCATATAGGCCTAAATATGAATCACATCCTTTTCAGAGTCTGCTGAAGTCAATGGCAATTTTCCATTGTGGGGTAGGACTAAAGCGTGGATCTGTTCAGCAAGAAATGAATTCCCAGGATAATTGCTTTTCTGGGTAGACTTGCAATGATTAGTTTGTGTAGATTTTAGTTCTTAAGCTGCTTTTACACTATCTGGCTGCTTGCATAGGGTGATGCTGGATGTTGCTTGTCAAAGGTTGTTGCTTTCATTGGTATGGCATTTATGCTACCGGCCTTTGCAAAGGAATGAAAAGTGTATGGTCTGTCTCTTGTGGACGATTATCTTTATAAAGATCCCGTTTCCTCATAAGAATACAGCAAATTGTGTAAGGCAGCTTTTCATTGAGAAACCCTGCTTATTAGCTGTCAAGGTTAAGAGGTGAATGAGAAGACTCATTTATTCTTCAGGGCCAAATGGAACATTCCAAAGTGACAGAATCCTGGAAATGCTTGCAAGAAAATGAGAAAGAAAATGGCTTCATAATAACTTGCATGATACCTATGTCAAAAAATTACTATTTTTATGAAAATTCACAGTCTGCATTTTGAGTAGTGTCATATTAACTTAGGCCTAACTTGGTGCCTGGGCTTTCTTGTCATGTTTAGGACAACCAGCCATAATAATACTTTAGTAGAAACTTTAAAAATATTAGTTAAAATTATGATACACTGCGTAATCTGGCAAATAACTCATAATTCAGTTTCAGTGATATTTATGCTTTTCTGCAACAAGGCACACCAAATAAAAATGCTTTTATTCACCATGTTTTTAATGTGCTTTGGAATGCCTAGAATAAAAGTGTTTTACATATGTAAACCATTACTATTAATTATTACTACAGAATTTTTCCTTCATCATCTCCCTGACCTTTAAGGAACATTAATGAGAAAGTTTACTCGTTGTGATTGCGAGCTGGTTTTAATGAATGTCTTTCACCAAGACTGTATGATTGCTAAGATGAAAACTCTCAAATGTTAACGCACTTGAGGTTTATAATGTCTAATGTTAATGCCATAGGACATAGGTCAGGGAAGTGAACTGGGAGTGATTGCACATAAAAAACCATCTGCGTGTTATTTTGCAGCAACAAAACAGGATAAACTAAGTCTCAGGATATGTATACTGAGTTATGAAGTTATTGCAGG
>Ga0181612_118712_pt1 | contig 14711 bp, 8 predicted proteins | sample HoacroProtozoa21_FD_119630 | JGI IMG/M metagenome (GOLD analysis project Ga0181612, IMG submission 119630) | Hoatzin crop microbial communities from Cojedes, Venezuel. Combined Assembly of Gp0051906, Gp0051904, Gp0051908 | reverse complement strand
TGAAAGCTAAAAAATTACAGATTAGACAGTGTAACTTAAATTCCGAAAGACATTTGTAATGAATAAATGAAATTTTACTGAACATCTGGAAGAAACCAGGAAAAGTAGTAACAGTTAAAATCTATTTCCAAGGAAAAAATGTTTTAATCCAGTCTAAATTGCATATATAACAGGACAAAGCATCTCATGGATAGAAGAGGAGCAGTAAATGTTGTAGCTTTATCTTATTCTTAAGAGCTCTTATGTTTTTAATAAGTCTTTGGATACTGTCTCACAGATCTTTCCGATCAGCAGCTGTGGAAATATGGCGTGACAGAAACTTTCCTAAATTAGCGGAAAACAGATTGGAAATTTGCAAATATATTGAATAGGCTTTTTCCATGATATGTTGTCATTAATGATCTGGAAAATGAAACAGAAAACACGCTGACTAAACTTGCAGACCAAGTGAACTGGGTTTGGTGGGGGTGGAACTGCAAGCACAATTAAGAACAGGAGTACAATCCAAAACTTGACCTATTGGCAAATTGATCTGAAGAAATAACATGCAGTGTAAGAAAAGGTACAAAACTCTACCTTTAAAAAAATTATCAAATGAACAAATACAGAACAAGAAGATAAGAAACAGTTGATCAAATAGCTTTTATTTAGAATAGGCTCTAAGGTTTGTTGTATAAAATAAGCTTAGCATGAGTTAACAATGACATGATATTGCAGAACAGCTGGACACCGTACTGCAGTGTAAACCTGGAGTATTTTATGGAGGATGTGGAATATTCCTCTTGCTTTGCTCAACTGGCATGTAGCTTTGGCTGTGGTATTATGCTCAGTTTGATCGTAGTTCTTCAGGAGACGCATGGAGCATCTACAATAGAGCAAGAACAATGATTAAAAGGCTATGAAACATAACTGTCAAAGAAAAGGTGAAAACTGAAATTGCGTGGTCTACAGATAAGGACACTAAGGGCAGACAGGATACATCCTTAAAATCTAAAAGAATTCTGTTTAAAAAAACCCCAATGAAACAACCTGTTAGAAAATGAAGTAATAAAGCGTAAATCCAATAAAAAAGATTCAGATTACATATTAAACAAAATCTATGGTAATAAATATAGTGAAGCACTGGAATAGATTGCATAGGGAGTTTGTGTCACTGGAATAGGATAGGAAGATTTTTCTGAGGAATAACATGGGTGTAGTATCCCCTTGGGAAAAGGGGATCTACTGATTGACCGGCAGAGATCTGTTTAGCTATCTAACTGTCATTATTAGTTTGATTCCGCCCCCAAATTGTGCTTAAGGGAAGAAGCTTTCTGCCTTGCCCTGAAATAGCAGGCCACTTTTAACTTTCTGCGAAAGAACAGTGATCTGAAAAAGTCTCCGTAATTCCTGTTAGACCTGATGACGGAGGAAAGGGGAGAGACTCACAGTAGTGCCTGCAGATGGGAGAGCCTTCAGCAGATTTGCCAGCCAGCAAATGTGTACTTGTGAACTGATGAGCATGACGGTAGCTGTAGAAAAAGTACAGCATGCACAGCGGCTTGTCCAGTGGGACTGTCATCAGATACACAGTGGGAGCTGGCGTTGTTGCGGTGATAGTGGGTATTAAGCAGCAAAGAATATGTATCTTTAGAATATGTTGCCTCTTTATGTCTACTTATGGAATTAATGTTCTGTGACTCAAATGTTAAGAATATGATCTGAGATTAACTGGATGTAAGCTAAAAAGTGTTCTCTAGTGGATTTTGATGGAATTTAATTTAAAAGAAATACATATTTTATTAGGCAGTACTTTATTTTGTAAAAACTGCTATGGACTTGAAAATGGTAAAATGGAAAAGCTTCTTTTTAAATTAAATCCTTGCTTTTCTTTTAATTCATGTATGATATTCTGTATGTAATAGATCATGTGCTGATGGCTTTAGTTTTAGGCTTTGCCTGAACATATGTTTTTAAATGCCAGACCTACATGGAGAAATAAGAAAATGTTTAAGAATGTTAGCTACAAATAAAGCTGTATATAAAAAAAAAAAATCATGCATCTGTAAGAAAAATTTGTAGAATACAACATGGATATAGTTTTCCATCCATCACTGCAGCTTTGTTAAATCAAGACACCCAACACCATGCATTTCTACAAATAGATCGTTTGGTATTTGAAGCCATTAGCCCTTGATAAAATTACCTTGCAGAGCATCCAAAGGGTATCTGTGTGCTGAAGAACATTTCCTGTTTTGAGTCATTACATGCTGCTAAGAATAATAAAATAACAGGCCCCTGAGACAGCACAGGAGAATGTTGGAAAGGAAGATGCATTTGATCCTGATTGTAATTGTAGAAATGCTTTGCATATTCATATGTTTCTTTCTGTAGCTGAGTGTAAATAGTGACAGATTTTAGAATAATAGCCTCTCTTCTGTGAGACTGTGAATCTCACTCTTGCTATAATCATTTACAAAAACTGCTGATAATAAACTTGCTAACTCTTATATGTAAATGCTTTAATTTCCTGGAAAAGGGACCTGCTGAAATCGTATTTTATTCAAGAGAAAACCTTTGAGTGTTGCTGAGAAAATGTAAAAAATATAAAGGATCTGTATAAATTTAAAAAAAATAAATACTTTTAAATGTTTGTTTTTCTCTATTTTTAGTGTTAGCTGTTGCCATTGCTATCTTCCTCAGGACAGACAGCCCTGTCACAGTTGGGAATTGTTGTGCATAAGGGTTTTCTTTGTTCCACAGACGTTCCTGCAATCCTTTCCCTCGTTCACTGGGGGCTTTATGACAGGATTTTCCTTTGCATGATTAAAGAAGGAACTTGACAACAGAACAAGAGGCCCCAGACAAAGCGCACAGCAGGTGGCAGAATGATGCTTGTGCAGCTATCAGCAACGTCATCATTGTTTGGCATTCAAGACCATAATGGAGTAATTTCATTAACTCTGGAAGAATGCTTTATTCTGCCTTTAATTAGTGTCAAGACCTTAAAACTTCTGTTGGAAATCATTTGGGAGTTTTGGAGGGGCCAAGGAGGAGAATGGTCCAGTTCCTTCACTAACAAATGTACGCAGTGCTTGCAGCACATCTTCTTGAAACATGCTCAGGTGAAATACCACCAGTACAACTTCTCTCTGTAGCTGTGCAATTGTAATGCTCTTTTGGATGGTTAGCTTTTTCTAAGGTTCTTTTAAAGAAAAGAGAAATCACTACGTAGCATTACAATGCACTGCACAAGACACATAGCAGTGCACACTTCTTGGGTACCTTGGTTATGATGATATTGATGCAAAGTTCATTACACTTGAAAAATGTCGATTGTTTTTAAGAAGGGATTTTTTTTTTGAGTGAAGGGAAAAACTAAATTCCACAGAAGTCTCTTTCCAATTATAATTCTTCTGTTATTTAAGGTCAGTTTCATAATAAAAATTTTATAATGCAGGAGTCGGAAAGAGTTATGTAATAACTTTGTAACCCTAGGTATAGTTTTAGTTTCCAGTACAGCGAAGCAATGATCTGGTTTGGTATTTTTAGTTATTGATAAAATACATATAAACTGTTAATTAGTTAATTGTAATTGGTACAGAATTGCAAGTAAAAGTATTCGCAATGGTAAATCTATTTGAATTGAATGAATTATCACCACTGTATTTTTAAAGAAATGTCCTTCCAGAAGGAACACTTGCAGTATAAAATTCAATAGTTAACTTGCATTAGTGTTCAGGGACCTGGTTAAAAGGAAGGGCAATATGTGAACTACCGCATGATATACTTACACAAAAAGTGTAGATTGAATGAGGCCAAAGTTAACAATGCTAATTGTTTTTTGTTTTTCCTTTTTAATATAGTTCAGCTTAAATTACTCATGCGTAACACTGGATCCCTTTCAAGTTACTGAAATGTGATTGAAATATGAAATAAGCACTCAGACCACTAAAATCTGGAAGAAATGGCTCAGGTGCTCACTAATTGTGGCATTTATATTTTAAATTAACTATCCTGTACTAAGTTATGGATTTGGGTGTTTCAATCTTTTTTCCCAATATTTAAACAAAGCCTTTGCATAGGTAAACATCACTTTAAGGAAAATGAAATTCAACATTAGCATTTAGTTTTCATGGTAATGAATCTCTCTAACATTACCATAAGTATTCTGGCAGGAACATGCACTGCTCATCATGTTCAGCATTGTTTGTCTTGTATATTCAAACAGTACTTCTGGGAGTAGAAAGTAAAGTCTTAATTGTTTTTGTTTTGAATACAATGAAATGAAATAAAATGCTAAGGCTGTATTACAAACAGTTTATGAATTAATAATCAGACTATTTCCTCCAGAAAATCTAATTTGTCACATACTATGAAGATAATGTTAATGGGTCACAGGAGTTTTCATAAGTGGATTTCCAGTTCAAATCTGCACCTGACAGATTTGATCATGATTACAACTCGTTGTATAATCATGGATTTGTTGATCTTATCTTCTCTTAGATGCAGTAACCAAAGTGACATCTCTCTGTCAGCAGGGAGACTGAGGCCTGACAACATTCCCATATACTCAGTGGATAATTTCAGTTTACGTCTCTTGTATGCTTTGTAACATTTTTCTGTATTTATTTTTACAAGTATTTATCATCTCGTGTATATACAGTTCAGATAATGTGCTATATATTGTAAATCATCCAAAGCAGATCAGCCAATCAGACATTTAATTTACTACACATCTGAAGCTGCTTTTATTTTTGCAGGAATGCTTCACTTATGGTAGAAAGCAAACTGGCCTAGTGTTTCTGTAGCACCTGCGAAGAAATTGTTCTCTTGAAGCAATACAGCAAAAACAGATTGCTTGCTGTGATTTAAATCTGTCAAGAGCAGTTTCCACAAATTTTTATAGGTTAAAAAATAAAAGAACAAATAAACAAGAAAAAAATCACTATACATAGTGTTTTTAAAAATTTATTCACGTGTACCAGTGGTATTTTTTAATGTGAGAATTCTTTGTGTATACTATATTTCTACAGTTCTGATGTATACTGATTTTTTTTTTTAATTTTGTTTAGAATACTCTTGTAGCTAATTTAGGAACAATGTGTATAGCTGTGACGTCTCTCAGCTGTTTATATGTACATTTTTTTATGCCCATAGCCTAAGAAAATGGCCATGAAAGGATGTTCGTAGTAGTAAAAAATCTGCAAGTCTCCTTCACGCTTAAAGTAAAAATTGTTGCTATGCTATATTGTGTCTATGCTCTGGCTTGTGCTCAACATAAAATAATCAGAAAAAGCAGCACATATCCATGTCAGTGTAATACTTAGGGAGAATACCCCAATAATGTGTTTCAGCATAGATCACAGGGTTGGTTAATGTGAAGATATTGTCCTTGGTTTTGCATTATTGCAAATTAAAAAAAAAGAGTAGTGAAGATGGCGATGAAATAGGAGCTATTTTTACTTTCAAAGATTATCCTTTGGAAAAAAAAAAATCGTCATTTTGAGTGTATTGTACTTTGAATTTTTGATATTCAGTCAGCTGTTATGTGATTGTTTTTGTCCAAACATAATAGTAATTTAAGAGATGTTCTCTAGAGTTCCAGCATATAAGGCTTTGGCAGCTTTTTCTTCTGGTGCTCCTGTTCTTTTGTTGACTAAACTTGTTCTTGTTCTGATCTTGCCTATACAGCTTCCCTTCTGTTTTGGAACAGACAGGCTATTATGTACTAATTCAGTATATTAGAAACAGTAAACATAAAAAGAAGGAGAGGGAAAGGCTGATAATATTTCGAACACATTTAAGGTTAATTGGACATGTCCTGTGTTGTATTCCATAACTCCTGTATTCTTTCTAAAGCACAACCAAACCAACCAATATACTCGCACATATTCTTAACCTTGGTGCTAACTTAACTGATTTTTGGTCTGAGAATCATAGCAAGGAGCTCTTTACAATCTGTGTTTAGTTTATTCCCATTTTTGTCAGTTTACACACACAGTAAGCTTCTAGTCACCATCTGGTGATCTGTATGAGTAGACAGCCTCAGTGGCAGTAAAACAGGCTGTAGGTACCACAGCTGTGGTTGGGAGCTTAGTCAGAGCATGCCAACACCTGTGCAGGAGACTTTTCTTATTCAGCTGTGTCAGCTACTCAGTGATGCTTTAGATCGTCTTAGATTTTATACCTTTTGAAACAATCCTTTTCGGTTTCTTTGGAATAAAAACAATTTCTTGAATAATTTATGAATATCAGGAAAGGAGATTTAGAACTATAAGTATTGTTCCTAATATTACAAATCCTTTTTTTATTATTTAAAAAAATCTTTTGCTCATTGAATTCATTCATCACGTATTTCATGTCAGAAATAAGTTACAGTACTAAAAGTAAGGATAGTAAACAAGAAAAGGGTAACCTTTTTGTTTTTCTTTCCAGCCAAGTGTATTTGAATATCATTTTAGTATGTCATTGGATTGTTCTAGTCAATGTGCTAATGACACAGCTGAGGTTTTATTTTATTAATGCTATCTTTTTGGTGAGTCCGCATCAACTCTAATTTGGCTACTATTTTTAGCTACATGAGTACATGCCTGTGTTTAGGAATGAGAGGTTGATCTAATTGGATTTATATCCTCTTAATGTACTTCAGCTGCACACCCAAGTAAGCCATTTACTGATGGGTTTTAAGGTTTTCAGTTTTTCTTCTCAAAGTAGTGTCTACACATTTAGCAGCAGTTACTGTCTAAAGTTCAGCAAAGGTATTGAGGTTCCCTGTTGTAAAAGTTATTAGGAGTAGATGCCTAAATGCTTTTGAGAATTTAAGGCTTATATGCTGAGATGGGATTGAATTGTCTAATAAATTTTCTAAGCATGCTAAAGAGAGTCAAATATCCAGTTTCTGTTTAAAGTCAGCTATCGTTATATAATACGGAACTGCAAAGGTTAATTTTCTGGTGATCTAGTGTCTTAATCAGTTTAAACAGATCTAATGGCTTGTTGCCACTGTCAAGGTTCCAATTTTCTGCCTCTATTTTCTTTTCTCCTTTATGCTTTCATTCTTTGTAGAGAAGAATCCGTTTTTCTGATGGTGGTTGTTTTCTCACGATTTAGTTAGGTGAGCAGAATCACCATGGGATCGAAGTAATGCCTAGTGCAAGGGAAGGTGAAGCTGCGTTAGCATGTGTGAGGGCACAGGATTATCTCTATGGCTGCTGCCTGTTAGATTAGTATGTGACATGACATCTCATTTTCTTTTCCTATTCATTGTATAGCAGGTGATAGTTTCTGGGGTGGAGTTACAAGTTTGTGATGATTCATACAGAATCCTAAAAGCCTTTCTAGATCTGAGACAGAATTCTGTTGAAGTTGAGGAATGTGTAAGCTGATTGAACCAGTGATGAGAGTTCATCTAGTTGTAAAAAGGACTTCATACCTGTACGTTTCTTCTACAGTTTTCTTCTGAACATTACACATCTGAAAGTTCTGTCTGGCCCTGTTCAAAGAATATGGTAAGGCATGCCTTGTTTGGGGTTTTTTGGTTTGAGAATGTTGAAATTCTAGTGTTATGATAAAGACTTACTGCTGTATGAATCACTACATTTTACCTTTCTGTTGAAGTGTGCATATGTGCTACAAATACGGTGCCCTTATATATATCAGTGCAAAACCCATATTGGTTATATATTGACACCTTCTGTTCAGTGTCTTTTCCGTAGATATTTGAACTGTTGCTCTCAGCTGTTACTCTGAAGGCTGCTTTTTGAGGTTGTTTCTCCCCCTCTCTCTCCCCTAAATGTCCAGGTAATTCTGTACTGTTTTATCCCCATGTGCTTTTTGCAGTATTATAAATTAAAATTTTTAATTTTTACATTAACAAAAAAAATCTGAAGTTTTGTTACTCTCTGAGTTTTTACTCTTTGAGTTTGTGTGTTACTCTTTTGAGTTTTTGTGATGATAATTTATCTTCTGCTTTGTTCTTTACATTCTCTTTAGATTCTGAGTCAGCAGAGGAAATTTTTGGAGAAAATATACTCATGAATTTTATAGAAGTCTCCAAAAAATGTGATTAAGACAGTATTAAGGTCACAGCCACAGACAAATAGCGTGAGCTTGTATTAGCACTAAAACCTTGGATGCCAAAATCCCACATAGCTTAATTTAGGCGTGGAAATGTGGAGTTAGGGTCCTGCTTGTCAAATATGCTTAGGTAACCTGTTTTAATTATGCTCTTGCCGCATATGTTTTCTCCCTCTTTTCATGAAAATGTGGTTGTATGTCATAGGAGGCTTTTTCCCATAGAAGGTGTCGTCACTGTGTATACCGTACATTGATGACAATACTGAAATACTTCAGGAATCAACTTGAACTTTCACTTCACTAGCAAGAAGGAAAAAAGAGTACTATGACCTGACTCAAAAGATGAGGTGTCAAAACACTTTTTCTATAGGGTCCCCTCAGTGTAGTAATGTGTCTAACTTTCAGTAGGAAACTTGGCACCGATGGAAGGACTAGAAGTATTTTAGACTTGCCGGTCTTTCTGGATGGTGTATTGATAATTGAACATCGAGTAGGTGTTTGTGTAGGAAGTTTCTTAAGTTTAAGATGTGTTTTCTTTCAAACGTTTTTGTTCTGAATATAGAAGATACTGTTTTAAGAAGCTATTGGTCTGAAGATAATCCTGAGAGAGAACAGAATTGGAGATGAAGTTCATCACCTGTATATATTTAACATGAGGTTTTTTTCAACTCTAGAAATAGGATAAGTATGTGTTTAATTGTGGAAATGATAGAAATGGAAGGAGGAATGATGTTTGATATGTTTTAGTGAGCATTACTTTATGTAGTTGAACTGCAGTCCTGAATGTGTCCTTTGTTTTTCTCCATAGCACAAAAAAGCGATCTCTATAATAGCTAAAATTTGCCAGTGTGATTCCACTAAATTTCTGGGTCTGATCTGGAGGCAGAGTATTACAGAATTTTTCATCAGTTAGGGGCTGGAAGTTGGAGGTTTTATTAGAATTTCCTTCAGGGCAAATACAAAGAGGGTCCTGAGGTACAGCTTATGGCTGGAACGTTACAGGCCTTTTAGTAGATGTGCAGCAATGGCTGTGATCCCATAGACAAGATCTTTAAAAACATATCAAATGCCTTTAGTAGCTGCACTTCCTTTGAGCCAAAACTGTGTTGTTTTTTTCCGGTTTTACTGTGTGGAAGCTCTTGCCAAATATTGCCTTCAGTGCCTGCAGATTGAAGGCAGAAGCACAACAAAAAAAGAAACTATTTAAGGTGTTGGTGTGACAGCTGAGTGTAGAAATGAAAGATAGAAGACTGAAATGACAGGTGAGGAAGACAAGGCGGCTCTGTGAGTAAGATGACTGGATCTTTGGGGAGCATGAAATAAAATGGCAATTTGCAACATAATGCAGAAATTAATGTAAGCTTGGGGAAGCACAGAAGGGAACAGGTGATTGTGATTCTTGTGTTGCAGGTGAAAAGTGAGCTGTACCAATTCTATGTTTGCTTGAATACTAACGAGTGTAAATTTGTAATCATGCACTCTAGATCAGAAATCAGAAACAGAAGACGACCTGCCAGCAGAAATAGATTTTATACCCAGATCAAAAAGGCACTTTCCATAAATGTTATTTTTTTAAAACTACTCCTGTCCTTATGTTGTTTTCACTGTAAGAACACTTTGAAATGCATGCCAATTGGAGTAGCACTTAAAATGGGAAAGGTGGCAGTGCAGGTCTCTCTCTTTCTGCATAACTGGAATAATTATGTTCCACATAGTTTTTTCCACATACCATGTAAGTACCTAGGAATAGAAAAAGCATAACAGAGTGACAGGTTGGTAAAAACATGGTAGGTGACTATGAACTGCAAGTAAACAAGGAATGAGGCATGATACAGATTATAGATAATAAAAAAATAAGGGGATACAAGATTATTATGATTTAGAATTTCAGAGGACAAAAGTTGGGCAAAAAAGCTACAGTTAAATTTGTGTGGAAGTAGTGGAATTTTTGTGTTGTGAAATGAATAGAGAATGAGAGAGGACTTCTGATACAGATAGAGTATTGGCAAAGGAAATCTCATTTGCCTACTCCTGTCCACTTGGGTTTACTGTAAAGAGGACTGTGTTAAGGTGACTTCCTATCCTGAAGCTTTTACTGAAGAGAAGCTCTACTTTTCAGAGGGAAAGATGCCAAGAAGATGAGGTAGAAGATGGACATCTATTAAAACAAGTTATTTCATAATACAAGTGGGAGTGAAATTCAAATTTAGAATTGTTAATTACATTTTTGTATGGGTTATGACTGTGGATGAGGGAGAGTCATACCTGCTCAGGCATGTTCAAAGGGCAGTTAGACATAATTTTATGACCAGTGAATCAGGGCCCAAGGGAGGCTTTGAACCACTGTAGATTCTCTAGAATTGGGAAAGTTACAAGAAAAAGCCTTTACTAGAGGAGTAGGTGGAGGAAACAAAGGCAATAATTTAAGATAAAAGGATAGTCAGAATAATAACTTGAGAGGGTACTTTCTTAAAAAGCTGGGCGATATTCCCTGTTGGCACAATTTAATTTATTTTTCTCTGAATTAATTTTGTATGCTGCTAGGTTCTGTATGCTTTAAGGCAGAATTCTCTGGAGTGTCTACTTCTCAGCTTGTTTTTTCCCTACTAGTGTCTTGCTCCTCTTTGTGTTTTTAGTTTTTCTAAAACTTTTTCTTTTATTCTGAGTTGGTCTCTAGAAATGTCCTGTGAATTAGAACAGGCTGGTGCAACCTGTGATCAGATAAATTTTTAATTTTTCTGGGTAGTGTTGAGTTTTCTCTCTTTGTTCTAGATTTCTGGTATTGTCTCTTTAAGCATTAGACTCAGAACTGTGGTCAGTGAATTCTGTGGGGTTTTACCCACTTATATCTTATAACTGGCTGGACCATTACTCTCTGAGCACACTCTGAAAAATTAATAAAGCTAATGCCCATGTTCTTCATACTCATCTTGTGTTGCTACTGATGAATGGAATTTGACATCTCCAGTAAAAGTTTTGAAACTGTTAAGGCAGTGCCCAAGTGCCTAGATTTAGAATGAAACTGGAAGTTGTTTTGGTTCTGTCTGTGAATGAGCAGTTGTGGAGAATTGGTTTCAGATATTCCCTCTAACTTTGTCGGAGTGGACGGAACAGATAACTGCTGTGTATGAAAGGGTATTGTATGTTTTGAAGAGGGAGACCAGAAAGGACAAATGGAACCTAATTCCATTTCAAAACTGAATTGGTTTTGAGGGGCTAATGGAAATAAAAATAAATACAAGCTGTTACTTGTATTCTTACCTAAGGATATATGATTTTGAATACAAAAAAAGGACAGAGCTCTTGGGTAGACCATTGTTGTATTTCAGAATAAAACTCGTTTTAGTTCTTCATGCCATCTGTCCTAACCCATGTAATCAAATTACTTTTCTATTGAGGGTACATGGACTAGGTTTCAAGAATTGAATAAAATCTTGCAGTTTTTGATATCCCACATGAAATCTCAGTGTTTCAGTTTTGTGGCTTAGGAGTCAGGTGGTAATAAACTAATTCCATTCTTTCATCTCCTTCTGTACTAAGAAATTGTCTCAGTGAGATTGTGCTAACAATCTGTGGGTACTTCCAAAACTATCTTTAAGATGTAAAAAGTGACTCATGGAGAACTAGAACACAGAGAACTAAAAAGTGTATATGATTAAATTAATACAAATGATCCCATGACTGTAGAAGATAGATCTATCCACATTAAGCAGTTGTACAAAATCAACATAAATAATGTTACTAATAAGGTAAAGTCTGACATGGAGCCTTAAATGGAGAATCATTAAATGTTTTCTGAGATTTTTTTTTCCCCTATAAACCATTTAGCATTTTTATATGTCATTTGGAACAAAAGACTCAAATCTGATTAGGATTTGATTTCAGATAAAGTTAGCAGGACACACTGGAGAAGTCTTATTTCATTAAGAGAGCAGGTAAATGAGGCGGCAAAGTCTGGATCACTTGGTAAACTAAATAGAAATAAAAATCTAATTTTTTACTACAATGACTGTTAAAGTTATCTACAAACACTTATATAGAGCAGATGTCATCACTGGAAAGGGGTGATAACAAATGAATATTGTAAATGGTTGAACAAGAGGTCCATACGCAGTGCTCTGCTAAAGATGGATGCAGTGCTAACAGGCCTAAGGCAAGGAATATTGAGGAAAGGTAGGAAAATTATGTTATTTCTGTATATGATGGTGGTGTGATTAGGGTAGACAATATGAGGCTAGAGCAAAAATTGAAAAATATGTCCAGTTATGCAGTCTGTTTAGTTTCAGAAATTTAATTAAGGATTTCTTCTTCATCCACTGTGACAAAGGGAACAAAATGTATTCCAAATATGACTATTTACTTAGCAGACAAAAGTAGAATAGGATTTAGTAGGTCAAAATGGAATCTAAGGACATTCTCGATTAGAAATGAAGTGTTGCTTTTTAACAGAGAATGTACTTAGGCATTTCACAAATGTACTGGCAGTTACTGGCAGTCTTGAGAAAATGGACAGTTTCTAAATAATGGCTTTTTTCTAAGCTATGTCTAGCTCAAGTGGAAATTAATTCAAGAAAGTGCAATGGCCTGGGTTTTATGTGGTCCAAAATCAATTACAGACGTTGTCTGGTCTGGCTTTATAATCTATGTCTTGAATTTAGAACAGACTGACTTCCTTGCACCTAAAGGCAGTTTTTCGCAGTTTCAGTTTCAGTGCAGGCATGTTTGTGAAGTCAGTCTGGCAGCAACTCACATACATACTCAGTAGTATCCACTTGCTGCAGCGCTGAAAATATTTATACTGAGTTACAATGATAGATAATCAGCATTATCACTAGTTGATATAGTACTTATTGCTAACAGCTATAGTAATTAATTAGGTTTTTATTATAAAGAATCTATTACTCTCCAGTATTGGCAAGTTGAGTGCTTTGTACCTGCATGTCAGAGTACTCTTACAGCTTTGTTTTCATTATTTATCATTATGTGGAGCTTGGAATAATGGTTACTACCTGTTCTGAAACAGAATCAGTATGATTAAATGCAAAGGGGAGTAATATGGACAGCATCTGTAAAGGATAATTGCAGATAAATCAATAACTAATGGTCCCTGAATGTGTTTACTAGTTCATTGTAGTGATATATGGACCTTTGTAAACCCTATGTGCCTTATAACAGTTACTGTGATGATTACAATGTATACTTTAGTCATGTGGAATAATTAGTGTATGCTAGAGTCTGAGAATATAAATGCAATTTTTGATGTTCCTGACAATGCCTTAGAAGTAGAGTATTAATCTGAGGAAAAATGAAACTTGTTTGTTAATATTTGCAAAGTCAATAGAAGAATGGAAAAATTTAAAATTTATTTGAACCTCTAGCATCAATATTCGGACATTACTAGTGGTAGGAGAAGATACATTTTCCTCTTATTAGAAGAGCAAGATAGGATCATGTCGAACTAAATCAAAAAAATACTAGAGTTTTTTCCACACTTTTTTACAGTGGATATGTTAGGAATAAAATCAAAATTGATTCGGATGAGTTGTACATTGGAACATGCGTAAATGAATGTATGATCTTGTACTAGCTTCTAGGGAATTTTATCCTTTGTTTTGGCGCTGCTGTTTCCATAAAGTTTTCCACTTGCCTTCACGTGGCATTTTGGGGGGAGGTTTGCTAGTCCTTTTTCATCATCCCTTATTTTGCACAGAATTTGTAGGGACAGTGCTTACAGTTCTGGGACTCTAACCATTAATGTGTAACTGCTGCTGCTTAGCTTAAATAGAGAATCTATGTAAAAAATCTCCCTAAAATTGCTGGTAACTCTGGGAGAACTGCATATGAAGTAGAAGAATGTAGCAATTCTTGTTTGGACGGGGTTTGTGTTTCATGGCAAATCTGTCCGATAGCTTATGTGTGAAGAAAATTGTTCTGATGAAGATCTTACTGTTGTTTCAGAGCTCTAAGGCTTGTGATTTTGCTGTCTTGGTCAATGGGAAGATACTTCTTGCAGAAGACATACCATGTGCTGGAGAAAAGAATGAGTGAAGACACATTTGGTAGTATATTGTAGCATCAAAACATTTTGATAGCTGATAGAACTGATGCTCATTTTAATTGTGATCTTTTGGACTAAACTTCATAATGACTTAATAAGCCTCTGTTGTGAAAATATTATAAATTAATTTTAATAATAAATCAGTATTTGACATACCAGCCTTAAGCATGACAGTGCCTGTGTGGGTAGGAGTCTTTTCATTTTCTATTTCTTTTAATCAGTGCTGATGTCAGGTAGCAACATTTGGTTTTTCAAAGAATAATTATTTTTGATTTTCTAATTTGAAGCAAAACAGCATCAACTATATGTAGTAATATTTAAACCTGGCAAATTCCGATTCTTCCTCTTGCTTCAGGTCTTGCATACTGGTTTCATATATGTATAGGTACATGTGTGTACAAAATTTATATATTCTGTACATATGCAATACGTGTAGTCTTCATATGTAATAGCTGTTGTATGATTAAAACATTTATTTATTATGGAGCAATGCATTAGTCCTACTGTTACAACAAATAAGCCTATTTCTATAAACTGTATTCACAGAATCACAGAATAGTAGGGGTTGGAAGGGACCTCTGTGGGTCATCTAGTC
>Ga0181612_156341_pt1 | contig 14712 bp, 9 predicted proteins | sample HoacroProtozoa21_FD_119630 | JGI IMG/M metagenome (GOLD analysis project Ga0181612, IMG submission 119630) | Hoatzin crop microbial communities from Cojedes, Venezuel. Combined Assembly of Gp0051906, Gp0051904, Gp0051908 | reverse complement strand
TTTTTTTTTTTTTTACTACTTGCCACTAGTTAGTGCATACTCCTGCATGCAGAAAAGCTTACCAAAGTAAATGGCAAGACTCCTGGATATCTCAGATATGACCCAAAGTGTCCACAGCAAGAATACATAGACTTCCTCCTATTAACTGCTGTTGTTTATCACTGTGTATAATGGGTGCTCATCTGTTCAAGGAGCGTGAAGTACGGTGTAAGGCTACAAGATGCAGGGGAGTTGGAGAAAGGTTAATTTATTTTTTTTAACAGGGAATGGGACTAAGAAATGTGATAGGCATTTTTGAAACATGGCAATATTTTAACAGGATAGAACTGAAGCCTGTTTAAACTTCCCCTTTTGCTTTCACAGTAACTCTGACAATTTTTAGCTGAGCACCTTTTCCAATCTACTTCTGATTACAACACTACTAAGAGAGCCCTGTAATAGGAATTGATTGCAGCTTTAACTCAGGAGCTGTTACTACTTCTCCCTCATGTTCTTTGCTCCCTCCTTCAGTATAGTCTTTATTAAATCATTCTATCATGCTCCTTGTTTGACGTAGGCACAGTTGTGTAACTGCTGGCCCATAACAAAACGTTTGTGGCACAGGTAGTTTTGGGAGCAGGAGAGCTGCTCTCAGACAATCAGCTGCTCTATGTTTTGATGTCTGGAAGACAGGTTTCTTAATTTCATTAGATAGGAGGTGGTCCAGAAAATTAAAGGCGCTGACAATTCTAAGCAGCTGATTATAGGCTAGAGTTATTAGTCCTTGCAGTTTCATGACAGCAACAATTGTTTACATTTTTTAAAAGATTAAAGATTCAGAAAAACAAGGAAAATCAGGTAAACGATTTAATATGTAATGAAATGAGGAAAGCTTTTATGCTAATAATATTATTTCTTCCTTTTCCCTCTAGTTAGGCTAAATTTTATTTAAACATCATCACCAAAAGCAATATTCATAGTCCTTTTTTAGAGAGAAGAGAAATACATTAAAATGGCTGCCCAGGGAAGCGGCTGAGGCACCATCGTGTAGATGCGGAGCTTAAGGACATGGTTTAGTGATGGAATTGACAGTGGTAGGTTAATGGTTGGACTCAAAGATCTTGAAGGTCTCCTCCAACCGAAATAATTCTGAGTCAAGTGGAACTGTTAGCACTGTGTTTTGCAAATCTGATCCTGCTTCTGTGAAGGCAAGCAGGCACAAGTGAGCAGAAAGGACCAGTAGGTGCAAGGAGAACAGGCTTGTGTGATGATTATTTCTTCTTGTCTCATTGATGGAGAGGCATTGTTGGAGAAATTAAGGCATTGCTTTTACTAACCTTTCTCATTCTGATTTTTTAATAGAACTGCAAAAGATGTTATCTTGGCTGCTTAAACCTGAGGCATGAACAAAGATCTTGGAGAAGGGAGGATGATGGTAAGGGAAGGAAAGTCACAACAGGAACTGATGTCTTGTTCTGTGGATAGACTTGGAATTTGTCTGAAGCAGGTGGAAGTGGTTTGGCCAGTATACCTCTAAGGACCAGAATCGTGAACACCTTCTAGCCTGTGGTGCCATCCAAGGTGGAACAAATAGCTGGGACAATAGAGCAGACTTTTTTCAGTCTACCAGTTCTCCACTCTGCCACTGAAGTCTGGTTTTGAAGATCTCAAAAAGGTCCAGCTGAGGGGCAGAGGGGCCCATTTCCTGGTCACTTTGTCTGTGCCTGATTTCTGATACATTATTTCCATTTCTAAATGTACGAATGGCTAAACTACATGAGATCTTGTGTCCATTCAGGCCAGGAAACTGACAGTTGCCAAAACAGATTTCTGTAGAAGGATAGGAGAGTATAATAGGTTGAGCACCTGGTGGTACTTCACTCCAGTGCTCTCCTGATACCCAGTTACTTGCAGTCTAGGGACTTTCTGAGCCAGAGTTCATCTGTATGTGTTACAGCTGACAATTAATTTCTCTTCTGTGTTCAGCCAGTCTTATAAATCATGATAGCTTTTACAATCTTCAGTATTGCAGGACAAGGCTGTCCACAGCTCAGCCATGCACTGTATGAGGAGCTGTGTCTCCCTTGTGGAACTGCTACCTGATAGCTTAGCAGCTCCCCCATTCTTGTGCTGGAAGATTCTGTGAACAGTTGAACTTAGTCTTTCCACACCACTTGCAAGTTCATAGGTGTCTGTTGTATCCTCACTCAGTTGTCTTTTTTTCTAAACTAAAGACTCCTAATCTTATTTAGCAGTTTTATACCTTTGTAAGATATAAAAAAAAGGTTTTATACCTTTGTGTTTGTCCTTCTCTAAACTTCTTCTGGTATAACTCTGTCCTGGTTGCATTTGTCCACCATGATTTCAGTATCATCCTTTTACCTTTATGCTTGGACAAATCCATTTTCCCCTTATTTCTGTTTTCCTCTTTTCTGATAATAGCTATTGCCGTAAATACAATTTATAATATATAATGCTCAAAAACCTTCATCTACGTTTATAAGACTGAATTTACCATAGAGGCAGACGTACGACTCTCCTGTTGTCACACCAGCATGTTCCTACAACCTTTGCCTGGTCTCCTGGAAATGCTTCTATATCACCATGGCAGCCTGTAAGCAGAGGGATGCTTTTTGCTCCTGCAATAGTGTGTGGGGTCTTTTATAGTTCTTTTGGTTTTTATTGTTTTGTTTTTTAACACAGTAGGGGATGGCCATGTCTATGGGACCCTTATGCATAACCTTACCTTTACCGTGCTTTGTGAACTTCTGTATGCCATGCGTTCAAGCACGTACTCTTTAGCACAGCATGATGACCACAAGTCTGAGGACCCTTGATTCAAAACTAGTTACCCCTTTATTTTTGTTTTGTTTAATAAGTTGCATGAACAGCAGTCTAAGCTTCATGCCCTGCTTTCTTTATAGTGTAATATATTTGTAAACATGTTTCTTAACTTACTTCGAAACATGTTTGTTCTGCTTCATTTATTTGCAGATAACTTACTGTCTCTTGGATCTTTAGCTTCTTGTTCTAATGATTGTTTTGAAATATTATTTTAATGAACCTATGAAACACATCATTGTATTCTTTTTTTGTGGTTGGACTGCTAATGATACTCATCCATTAAGTAAATGGTTTTGTAAGCAATACAAATGTAATAAATAAAGTTAGTCAGTTCTTTTTTACCACTTTTCTGCTGATAGGCATACCACATGCTGGGAAGGTAATGTTTCATGACCAGAATAGTTCAGTTTGTGGGCGGACTGGGAATCTTTGTATTTAGATTCACTCAAAGAGCTTCAAAGAATGTCGCAAACTGTAATTTATATACACTAAAATTTAAAGTTTTTAATCTGGTTGCAGTGTAAGGTGTATGTTTGACTTCAGCAATGTCTTCTGAAGCATTGTGGGTGGTTTAGTCCTCACTTTCCCTGGTCTTTGATGGAAGTACTAGAATTGAATCCCTTATTATATCACATTGTTTGAAGCCATTTCTGAAAGTAGTATTTCAGCTGCTGAATCTAAGGGCTCTGAAATATGGGGAACACTCCTCTGAGAGAAAGAAAAATAAGAGTCCTGTGGCTGGGAGATGTAATATGTGCAATCAGAAACTGTTACATTTGCTACAGGCTGCAGCTGGGCAAGTCTGCACCCATGTTTTCCAATAAGAAATAGTGAGAGTGCTTTTTGGTCTCACGAGGGTGTTGGTGCTTGTTTCATTAATGCTGTCATGTGGTGAATATGGAATTTACACCAAATAATGGTAAGGCAATTTACTTAGGAAGATTGTGTATTTGAAAGAATAACAAGTATACTCAGTTATTTATAACCCAAGGAGGACCGGAGGTAGAAAAAGGCTGCTGTTTGTGTTTGAACCTGATCTTGAACTGCTGAGAATTAGCCTGAGACTTTCAGTGGAGGATGCAAACTGTCTTATTTCAGCACGCAGCACTGATACTTGCTCATCCCTATGAAATATCTGGTGAGGTCACCACTACAAATAACCCACTGGATGGATAGATTACGTAACAGAGCCAACTTGGCACATTCTCATCAGAGACCTTTATAAATGGCTATTAATAACAATATTTCCATTGACGCACAAAGCTTAGCATTGCAACTAGGTACCTCTAATTAAAAAAAACAAACTAGTAGTATGCATGTCACAAAAAGATTAGAATTATTCTAGCTTTCCATTGCTTTATTTTAATATTTCCAATATGAGCACTTTTAGGAATAACTCTAAGTGGATGGTAGAGATGGATATTTAGAATAGAGCCATAGCCCCCATTCCTAAATAGGGAATTTTCTTAATGAAGAGAGATGTTTTCTTTGAATTCTTGAGATCAATAGCAAATGTCACTGTGCAAACTTATAGGGATGTGCCAATGGCATAAAAAAATCAAGCTACTTATAAATGAGACATTTGCTTGAACTGCTAGAGATGGTTCGCTAATGAGATTCACGTCTCTTGATTTCTTTTTTAATATATTTTAATTCTCTAGGGATATCAGAAATCCATAATTCACAGCTCCAGAATGTAATCAGACTTAGTCATGAGAAGGCTGGGTTTAGCCACACATATGGAAATGCCATAATATTTTACCAGGTAATTATAACTGGATAATATAGGTTGAAAGGATAGGTCAGAAGTCTTCTTTCAAATGTTATTAATTCACTGAAGAAATGAGAGTTACTATAAAAATTATTATTTTATCTCTCTTGGAGAAAGTAGTGCCTTTGCACTGCTGTAAGTGGTTCATTAAGACTTAAGCCGGATAACACAAGCAAGAGTTCACTTCCCCCAAGATTCTGAAGACACCTGCCACTAAGGGTGAAAAATGAATTTACTAGTGTTTTATAAGGTCTTCTACAATCACTACTAATTTTGAAGCGGATAAAGGCAAGCATTGCCAGCAAGCATGCTTCATCTGCCCCAGCTTTTTTTTTTTTTTTTTTTTGAGTAGCATTTTAAAATGATTGCCTCAGGCATTCACTCAGGGAAAGAAGTACAGAGGTGATGGAAAATGGAGATTTTCATATGACTTCCACACATAAAGATGATTTGAGAAAATTATCCCATTTTCTAAATGTCCCACCATCATGAAATGCACAAAAGATTAGGATTTGCTTTGATTGAATGACATTTTTCTTAGGCTTTACTGCATTCTGAACTCCAATGTCTGCTTGACTGGGGATTGAAGTACTGTGCGGGCTGCAGTTGCTGCGTTGAAATTTCTGGCTTATGGAGAATTTTTTTAAGAAAATCCTTTAGCTTCTGCAATGCAGGTGTGTGTATATTGGCTTAATAAAGCTAAACAGAGATTTGAGGTGGCATTTTGATTTATGTTCTACAGGTTGATGCAAATTAGATTGATATGTTATTCTAAAACTTGTGTATTTTGGTGATGAGAGAAATTAAGGTGAAGTTAAGAAGTCAAAACAGAGTTGATAATTTTCTTGTGTACCACATGGAGGTGCTAGGTCCTGAGCATATCCTGGTAGAAAGAACCTTACCTGTGGTACACAGATACAGATTATGCTCACAATGCAGAAGTTTTGGACTGGTTAGGAGATACTTGTTGCTCTCTGAATTTACTCTTCTGAACTTCTGAATCACTGAGTTGTTTTGCTCCAGTCCATAAAATTCAGATTTTTATTTGTTGATTTCTAAAGTTTCAAAGAGACTTTAATGATTCATTTGGAAAGAAGAGGTGCTGTCCCAGGAGGTGCATTAATAATGAAGAAGTGTCCTAGTCACTAGAAGCTGGATTCAAACATCTCTAGGAAAAAAACCCAGACAGTTGGAGAACATTAAGATACATCTGAGCACTTTTTACTTTGGGTTTTAGAATTACCATATTTTTCTGATTCAGTTCTAAGCTGCTGACTTAGAATTGCCATCAGTACAGGGGCATGAGTACAGAAAAGTTGTGCTTACTAATAAACTGGAATGCATGAATAACAGACAATAAATGCATTTCACTGAAGACCTTTCCTAAATGATGATTAATGGCTCCTATAAGTTTTGTTTGTTTTTTTTCCTAGAGATATGCTGAACTACTCAACAGTAATTTGAAGCTGGCAGACCACGGATGCTTTCCCGTCTGCCCTTCTTCTGCTGGCCAGCTTTTGTTGGAACATTGCAGTTATCCCATTTGGAAGTGAAGTGGGAAATGTTGTCCTTTAAATTTTGGCTGTCGTGTCAAATTAGGTCAGACTTTACAGCATGTCATAACACAAAGCGATGCAGCATGTTGTAAACAGTCTGCTAAAAGTGTGTGCGTTATATTGCCAGTTGTACATTATTTGAGAATGAAAGTGACTGCTTATAAATCTTCACTGGATTCATACCTCTTCTGAAAAGATGAATAGTGGGAATTACTGGGTGCTGCAATGTTGCAAATCACTTGTGTTGTTTGACTGCTCTGTTGAAAAATCTATTGCAGTCGACAGCACCAGTTTTCTAAAGAGGACTGAGGTCTGCACAGAGCACTGAGTTGCTTCATAAAATAATTTCTGTGCAGCAAAGTTAAGCATAAGACCTCTTGAAACCCCAGGAATATTGCAGGGTTTTTTACCAGTTTACTGAATTACAGAAATGATTGAATTTATTTCAAAAAGGTGAAGAAAAGGTAGGCTTTTTTCTTGTAAGCAGTAGATCATGAAGGAGAACTCCACCCATTATAAAATATGAGGTATTGTATTAGCAGTCTGTTAGACCAATCTGCTAGGCGTGCTGGCAGGAGAAACCCATAATATTGCACTTCCGTGTCTGCCAGTTCTGTTACAGGAAAAGTCATTCAGTGTGTCAAGCCTAGACAACAGCATTGATGGGATAATTTTTTTTTAAATATTAACAAAAAATCAATCCTGTTCCATCATCCTTAAGCATTCATGAGAAAAATTGATTGATTTGATTATTAGAGCTGTTTTCACTAGGTTTTATACAGAAGACTCTCATACATTATACAGCTGATTTTGAAAAAATATTGTTGCTTCTCCGCTAACCAGCATATGAATTGAAGTGTGAAATCCATATCCGGAAAAAGGACCAAATGGCATGGTGTACTTGAAGCACACTGTCCTGATGTTGGTCTTCTGCTAGATACAGAAAATTATTCAGATATAATTGTGCTTGCTATATTAGTTGGGGTTCTTTACAGCCAACTGTACACTGTGCTGTGTGTGATAAAATCGCAGGTATTTCCTGCCACAAGCAGCTGATGAGGAAATACACAATCACAGAATGGTAGGGGTTGGAAGGGACCTCTGTGGGTCATCTGGTCCAACTCCACACAAGCATGCAAAGAAGTACCAAGGCCAATGAAGAGTATTGGTCAGCCTGATTACTGCCACTCTTGGTGTACTCAAAATCTGGAGTAACATCAGATGTCATAAATTTAATGAGTGAATGATTGTGCTTCACTGTTCCTGGCCTGCCTTGGGTGATGGTAGATGACCCAGCCACACGTACTCTTCATTAGGTGTCTAGCAACAAACAGTGCAACACTCTGGATTAAACTGCTTGAAGTGTAGCTGAAAACTGAGAGCTGTCATGGTAGTTTAGATAAATTTGAAAGATAATGTGACAGGATTCAAAATAAGAGAAAGAAGTTCTGGGTAACAGTCTTTATCACTTACTACTCCAACAAACCAGCAACACTGTCTTTCATGGTTGTAGGTCAGGTTGCCGAGTGGATAATGGCTGCTGTGTTTACCCGGCAACAACAAACGCTTTGCTCTACTTCAGCATGCCACTTGCCACGGAAGACTGCAGCTATCTCTTTCTGTAATATGTCCAAGGCAATTCTATACCTCAAAAAGGCTATTATTACTGTTAAAGGGGAATGGAAATGTATGTACAAAAACAGACAAGCCTGTGTATGCACCCACAAGCATGTACCATGCACTGTAGATGTCTTGTCATTCCACACCATGGACTAATGTACTGTATAATATATTGCATTTATTTTTTCCATCTTGGACTGTATTTTCTCTGCGTCACTCTTTAGCCCAGTTACAAAATGAGGAAGCTAGCCGTGGAAGTGCATATTATTGTTTATATCATAATAAAGTTTAATGGTCCAAACCAAGTATTTGAGTTTCACCACATTTAAGTACGTGGAAGGAGATTATCTCCTGCTCTGAAAATCATACCATCTAAAAAGGCAAAATCCATGAAGACTGTGAGAAGAAAAGGTGGATCTAAAGGGGTATAGATTCGGTCATGGTTAAAGAGCAGCTTGAAGAATTTCATGGCTTAAGTGAAAGGAAAGTTCTTCTCCCAAATATAGTGAGTTTCTTTGGGTTCCATGCAAGTCAAAGGAATTAGAAGGAACATTTGGTTGAACTTGACTCATTTGGCTCAAGATATGCTTGGTTCCTGTTTCCACTGAATTTTCAGCTGGTTCTACAGAGTGAACAGCCTCCATGAGCTGTCCCAAGAGCTTCACTCTGTCAGAAAACTACCGACTACTGCGCTGTTCAGTGAAAGAAACCATGAGTTAGTCCTTTGGCAGTTTTATGATTTTAGCCTTGAAAATTCTTCGTGCAAGTGATACTATTAGATGTGTTTTCTCTGTCAGGGCAAAATGTGTTGCAGTGACTTGAACAACATTACTCAGCAAACTCACCCAGAACACTTCCCTCTAGCTCTACCTTTAACAAGACCTGACAGGTAGGTATGATCGACAGCTGGAGAGATAACAGTAAACAAGGCAGCTGAGTCTACTAGGAATTTCTCTTGGCTTATTTTCTTGGCCAAACAGAAGCAGCTAAGGATTCCCACCATTTCTCCTGTTGACACTTCCAAGTGGACTCACTCTATTTTGTACTTTTATATATACCAGCATATTCCTTAATAGATTCACTGATGAACAAGTAGATAATTCAGTATTATGTTGTGTTTGTGGAAGAACAAGTGTGTAAGAATAATGTTTGTAAGTCCAGTAAGCCAAAACCAAAAAGATTTTGAAGCAGAAGAAACCATGCTTGTACTGGAATTAAAATATTTGCATGAAAAAACACACCAAGGAGTATAACCCATCTGTTTAGATTATGCTTGCTGTAGCTGATTGGCAGTGCACTGCTCTGCCTTTTTTTTTTTAATGAGGAAAAAGTCCACTAACCACAATGAAATCCTTTTTCTTAGATGTTCCAAATAGAGTAACAGTTCACTAAAGTTAAGAGCAATAATGAATAATAAAGAGGTGAGACGATAGAACATCCTGACCTTCTCGGGGAAGTTACGAGTGGATGGAAGCAAAGATCTAGGGGCCTTTCTTGGCACATCTGTTTGGCAGCGCAGTGCAGATAATTTCAGCTATTCATGTTGATTTACAGCTGTTAAGAAACAGAGAATCTTCTGTTGCTGTGTTGGGTTCAGATAGTTGGGGGGGGGGGGTTGGTGGGGGTTTTTTGTTTTTTTGTTTGTTTTTTACATTCTGATAGGAATTTTCATCTTACAGTGAGCCATAAAGATGGAAGAAAATGTTGTAAGGAACTGTGGCGGTATGGTGTGGGCTGTTAAGGGAGTTCGCTGGGCTGTGGCTCATGTATAGAGTTGAATGTTGGAGGAGCCCCACAGCTGTTAGAAACCAACTGCTTGTAAGACACACTGCACTAGGAGAGAAGTGCATAACTATAGTTCGTGTGCTGAAGGCGTTTGGGAAGTTAAGAGAATGAAAACGGAGCAGAAGACCTAGCAGGGCTTGTAATTTAGTGTCTTGAGTGCCTGACAGGCTGGCCATGAGTATTCTGTTCTCTCCCACTAAAAGACAGGGACATTGGTACCCAGTGGGTTTAAACACACCTTGACTCAATTTTCTGTCTGAATACAATGATCCAGTAGAGCATTTGCTTTAAAATTTTTGCAGATTTTATACTGACTTAGATTCTGTGATTTTCCAATGAGATGTCGTACCTGTATGTAGACTATTTACTCTTTGGGAAATTTTTCCCCTGCGTCTCCTTGAGCTGGGACTGGGGAAAAGAGGATTAAACATAATCTCTGATTTTTTTCTTTTTCTGTTTCTTCTTTTCTGTTTTGTTCTAATAAAGTATTTGTGTGAAATACTAAGAGGAAGCAATGTATGTGGCAAGCTGCCAGCTCAGCCCAGCTAGGTTTAAGAAACTTTTGTGAAAGATCTTGCTCTTTTTCTTCCATAGTCACAAACGAGGGAAACGCAACAAAATCTGGCAGGTCTGGGAGAGAGCCAGCAGAAGCTCCAGGGAAGGGTTTTGCTCATCTTTCATTGCACTGTACAAGATTGCTCTTGCTTTGCCTTGACATTAGTTTGCATTTTTGGTTAATTCATGCTGGCCCTAAGCAACTGTTTATCACTCAAAGTGATCAGACCTTTTATGAGTCATATTACTCACAAGCCAGAGTTATATGCTCTACATGTACATGCGGTACCAAGCCAAACCTGAGGTTTTCCACACTATAACGCACAAACCTTTCTTCTTAGAGCATTTTATGCATGTTTTGAGTCCAGAATTGGTGTCATAATCCAAAGCGGATATTTTAACATAATTACTACATTTCTAAGCTGTTCCATTTATCATATCATGAGGTCACAGACCAGTTCAAAACGTCGTCATTTCAAAACTCTGTTGCCCTAGAGAATTCATGGCTCACCATCTATACAAATAGCGTACCCAGAAAAATTACTGTATTTCCTTTTCATCTTCTCAGGATCTGAGATATAGTGATGATGTGTGATTCTGAGGCTGAAATGACCGTAAAAGAGAATTAAAGGTGCTTAATAAGCACATTTGAACTCTACTGAGTAGGATGGAAAAAAAAAGCAGAAGACTGTTTTTTCCCTTGCAACATCTAGTGTAGGATGGCATTATCCAATTAGTTAGCTGTCAGGAAAGGCTATTCTTGAACGTGTAGCTTGTAGAGAGAATGTTGTAATACCCAGGAATTACTAAAGATCTCTTTTAAAAAAAATGAGTTTCATAAGGGGAATGACACCTTTTACCATGCATTTGATCTGAACAATTTTAACCTAAAGTTGATGAGGAATCCAAGGCTTCCAGAATAAAATAATAGGAAGGGTGAAATGGAAGATTCAATAATTCCTGGGGTTGCTCAAGTTATTTGGTTAGTGAAATCTTTTTTTGTGTGTCATGTTTAGTGTAGAACTTTGATTAAAACTGAACTACATCCCTATAACATTGTACTACATACCCCATTCATAGTCTCTATCAGTAAAGATGCCAAAGAGTTTCCAGCTGGAAGACATTCCCGGTTTTTACCATGTTTTTAGTGCAGATACAAATGCACAGATTGCTGCTGATTTAAAGCATGTGGAAAAAGCCCATGGAGATTTATATTTCTTTCATGATTGAATGCTGGTACTTGTGTGGAAAAGCAGTCACTGGGTTTATTAGTTGCACAGCTGGTGTTATCTGAAAAATAATCATTATGATAGAAAGCACATATTTTTCATGTTTTCTGTCAGGTTTGTCAGAATATGTTCTGTATTAAGTCTACACACTTCATCTGACATTCCTTAAATTAATATATTAACATATAATACTTTTAAGAACGTCAAAGTTATAAAATGTGACTGTAATTGAAAATATGACGGAGTATGGCTGTGTAAAACAAAGCAATTTGCAGGACGCATAAAGTGAGAAAGTCACTATGAACCGTGTTTAGAAACAACATGACATTATTGTCTGGAAAGCAAGTGACAAATTGTAAGGATTAAAATTATGCATAACCAAGTCATCTTGGTAACATGTGCTGCTTTGAACATCTTTAAATTACAGCGAATAAGAAAATATTAATTTGAAGTGCAAATCAACTTGATTACAAAAGCTGGATTTCTCTTTGCTCCTATGTACCTTTTCAGGCCTTTTAAGCAAGCAAGGAGAGACAGATCAGTGAAGCTTTCAAATGAACACACAATCTCACTTCTGAGGATCTGGATACTTGTTCGATGTCCATTATTTCTACCTGCAGTAACTGGACGGCTGATCTTTTTATCTTCCTGCTGCCAGAGGCAGGGGTCAGGTTGGGAAAGAGAAGTTTAGTTTCTCAGTCTTCTCTTTACTATATGTTAGTGGACAACCCACTAACACAGAATTCTGTCCCCTGTGGACTTCCAGCAATGGGAGGAAGGACAAGGAGAGGGCAGAGTGTGAATGCAAACGGTCAGAGCATAGACTGATCAAGTGATAGGTAGTTCCTCCTCTCTTTGTTGCTTTGTCAAATGGCAGAGGTTTAATCTCCAAATAAGGGGATTTTGTGAGATCCAGAAGGAAATGTTTCTATTTCTGAATTTGAACTATCCCCTCTTAATTTCATGAACCAGAATGCGAGTGACTTCATGCTGAATTGAAAGTCCTCACTGTTACAGACAATTCTATGTCAGGAAAGGAAACTGGCGAGTTACGTTCCATGTGCTGTGTCTGATGCCTTCTCCTTGGCCGTTTCCCACGTGTGATTCCTACAGGAAACAAGTTTTTGTGGAAGGAGAAATCCCCTAATGTAGGAAGTAGCACGCAAATTCTCTACTCAGAAAGACCTACAGAATTTACCTGAAGCATAACCCTTAACGTTTAAATGATATTGAATGTAATCTGTTACTGCCAGGAAATCCAAGGATTTGACTTATGAAAACTCATAATATTTATATTGCTTGCTTTTGCTTGCCATGACATTTTAAAGCTCTTCCGAGTATTTAAAAGCTTAACCCCATGCTAAAGAGGTTGCATTTTTGCCATGAATATTTCATACCAAAGAAGAGTACAGTAAGCTCAATTCAAATAGAAAAAATCACAATTTACATGGACGTGCTCCAGCATATGTTATTTTTCTAGATAGTTAGCTGCTTTAGTAAAAATGCTATAGAAAATTCACCTTCCCTGACATTAGTAGAACTTTCCATGCACTCATAAATGGGGTTCATTCAATAAAGTAGCAATGACTACCCACCCTTAGTTTTCATACAGGCAGCAAAAAATAAGGATAATGGCAGAAAATAGAACTTGCAAGTCACAAGGTTGTCAGCTATCCGTAGTTCCCACAGCGCAGGCAGAAACAGTAAGTGTTTCTGGTACAAAATGAAAGAACTCTTGAATACGTCCTTACTACTGAAGACAGATGCACTCATTCAAACAGTGCATTCAACAAGTCCAGTTCACAGAGATGGCTCTTTTATTTTAGTGAGTAAGTGTTTCTTTGTAAAGATAACTAGCATTCTGCACTACTAAAAAGATGGTGTTCAGTTGCCGTGGTGGCTTAAATTTTGAAGCTGGATAGTGAAAGGCTGGCTGTTTGCAAGTGTAACTCTGTCTCCTCTCCCTCTGCCCTTGCTCTACTACTTGGCAGTTTTCAAAGTGAATCTGACATCTGAGCTAATTGCTGATTTTGCATTAGGTTTTTTTTCACTATGTCTAGTGCACCCTCAGAGACGCTATGGACACAAATGGAAATAGTTTGAAAGAGAAGGAAAGTTCGTCAGAATGAAGTCTGATCTGTTTAAGTAGTACTTGTCAGCAATGCTTACCTCTCTTGTGCTGATTTTATTCATGCGTTTGCCTTTTCATTACATTTTTCAGTGCCCTTCACACCTGTTTTCACAAGAGTGTAGTCTGAATTGCTGGACGCTAAGTCACGATGAACCTGTGCAACCCTTCTGACAGAATGAACTGCTCTGGCCCAACAAGGTGGATGCTGTGGTTGTGTTTATCACTAATTCTCATGTGGGCTCATTGGAAAGGGGGGGACTTGGCGTCGCCACTTCCGTCGTCTGCACTGTGGTAAGCCCTCCTATAGCATAGGATTATTGCTGTGAATGCCAAAAGAAGGAGCCTGAAGTAGCTGATGCCAAGCAAAACGCAAGGCCATTAACAGGGTTGAGTTGCACCAGGAACACCAAGCTAACACACTTCATGTTTAAATAAATGGATGGTTTCGAACAGCTGCTTGGTTCCTGTATTTAATTTAGGGTTCATGTTTTTAAATCTTTTTATTTTTCTTGTGTTTTTGCAACACAGCAATATCCTGCTATTCATGGATCAATCCGAAATATTGTTGTTAGCCAAGAGAAATGTAACTTGTTTATGAAAAGAAACTTGTAAACTTAAAGTGCTATTTTTCTCTTCAATTATAAGTTTTCTAAATACTCTCTGGTGATACAATGAAGTGCATGTTCATTCTTAGTATTTCGGTAAAATCTCAAGGAATCTCAGCATATTTTGTTCCTTTAGTTTCAGGACACTGGAAATTCAAATACATGGAAAATAAAGACACAGTGTTACAATTTCATATCATGAACAATAGGCATCAAGAGAAAAAACACTGGGTAGAAAAATATTTTCTTGTTTTAAAATTACTGTAATCCCCAATACTGTATGTTCTGCCTGTGGATTCACATGCAATACTCTTACAGAATTTTGCCAGAGTTTTAAGGATGAGCCCATGCTTTCCATCTTCCCAGTTGTTCACAGATGTGTTCAGCTGGCGTGGATCTAGGTAGCAATTTGCTTTTGCTTGTATCTGCAAGAATTCAAGAGAAGACAGTTCCCATGATATAGAATCTCATAGAATGGTCTGGGTTGGAAGGGACCTTAAATATCATCTAGTTCCAACCTTCCACTAGACCTGGTTGCTCAAAGCCCCGTCCAACCTGGCCTAGAACACTGCCAGGGAGGGACAGAGCAGCCCCAGCTTCTTTGAGCAACCTTTCCTAGTGCCTCACCACCCTCACA
>Ga0181612_160828_pt1 | contig 14714 bp, 14 predicted proteins | sample HoacroProtozoa21_FD_119630 | JGI IMG/M metagenome (GOLD analysis project Ga0181612, IMG submission 119630) | Hoatzin crop microbial communities from Cojedes, Venezuel. Combined Assembly of Gp0051906, Gp0051904, Gp0051908 | reverse complement strand
GCTGATGCACTCGGTGCTCGCTCCAGAAACTGCTAGCTGGACACATTTTACCCAGAGCCAAGGTGATGGCCTGCAATAGCCCCCATTAATCAAGTCTGAGAAAAATGAGTGTAATCTCCTGTACTGTAAAACAGTAGCTCAAACCTCCTCCAGCATGCACCCAATGTAGCTTTTACAGTCTTTGCTTAGATTTAAATGGGAGAACAGAAGCCACGTATGAACTGGGCCAAACTGCACGTTGGCTTAGAAACAGTGCAGTCTCTTGAACCCCTCAGTATGGGTTAAAAAACCACTGGTAAGCAGCAAACCATACACATCTCGCTTTACACGGTTTTATAACATACAAAATGAAGCCCTCTGCATTGAAGCCTTGACAGTTTTGACAAGATTTACATAAAAATTCATATTGCAGACCAAGATTGTTGAAGTGGTATTTTGTGTTATTATTAGTCAAGTTCCTACAACACAGGTTTCTCCCCCACAAGGCAGATATCTGCATACTGATGACAGGTTCCTCTAAAAATTTCTTAGCAACTCCTTAGAAGTGGTCACAAACCACAGGTTGAAAACCAGTGGTTTCAGTAATTTCCCGGAATGCTTTTCTTTGTCTCTCAATCCATCTAACCTCTGGGCCATAGGCCATCTCCTGCAAACCTGCCATCTTTAACACTTAAACTTTCTCTTAGCAGCTCAGGAGATCCACAGCTCAGAAAGAAGAAGTATTATGCACAGCCAGCACCATGGAGACCTTTCAATACTAGCAGCGAAACCTCAAACTGGGCTCTGCAGTCAACAGAAATGCAACATGGGGAGGGGCTGAAGCAGCCAGCGGCCTGGCAATCAGCGCTTCTACCCCCAGACCCACGGAAAGGAACTGCAGCACACAAGCATGGAGGAACCAGGAGTCTAAAACCAAACTGGGATGAGGGCTCCAAGATGTGAGTGGATCTCTTGGGGGCCTTCAGCTGCCAAAAATTTGCCTTATTTTTACCTTGAGGTGCATTGCAAGGGCTAAGGTTGAGGCTTGCACCATTGAGCTACTGCTGCTGCCTGACCCCTCACAGCAACTCATTCTGAACAGCGCAGCCCATGTTGCAGGAATGAGGATATGTCCAAACGCTGTTTTTGTTACTGGACTGAATAGAAACAGCCCTAACAGTGGGCTTTTGGCAGGACAGGTACAGAAACCCAGCGAGTGTTATTCATCCCCTGGTTCTCCCAGCTCAGCCTGCCATTAACACATACGCTAAATCCCCTATCAACAGTACTGGAAGCCATGTAGGTAAACTGGAAACAAAGCTGGCCCTTTCAGATGAGCTGATGGAATAGGAGTGCTTGCCTGCAGGAGAAGAGAAATGGGAGGAACTAGCTAAGCCTCAGGCTCCCGGGAATCCACGGCTGGATGATTTCTGGGCACTCATCCTGCTCTTGTTCTCCTGGAGTTGCAGGGCACTGAGTTCACGTCCACGTAGAGCTCGCATTGCTCTGGATCTGGTGACACTGACGCCCCATCTAGAAGGGGGAGAGCTCCTCTGCTGACAAGGACAAGCAGCGGGGTCAGGACCCAGCGATATCCCGCTGCAGCCCCCGCACCGGCTGTTTGCCTTGGCCAGGGCTGCAGGCAGCAGCTGAGCTCAGCAGGTTGCATTTCGAGCACAGCACCATTGCAGCCGGGGTTCTCTGCTGGCAACATGACTCCTGCTCCAGAGGTCACCTTCTCCTCCATCCCCTGAGCTGGGGGGGAGGAAAGAGGGGGGGAAAAGGAGGAGCAGAGAGAAAGGGAAGCTGATTCTCACCACAGCTGCAAGCTCCAACTCTAAACTGCTAACCCCTTTGCTCCTTGGAAAGCTGACTCCCAAATCCCTAGGTGTTTCATTATCTCTTCCACACCCTCCCTGAGTTTCTCTCAGGTAATTGTTCCCACATAGCATCTGCTTCAATTTGAGCCAGCTTCCTCCTTCACTGTAAGGTTTTTCAGTGTAAGCAAGATGATGGCTTTGCTTCGGCTCCCTCGTTCCCTGCATAAGCAGCAAAGATCCTGAGAGGCAAGAAAGCAAGTTTGTGCAGGGACGAAACTCATAGCCAGTTCGAATGGAACCCCCATCCCCGGGGGAAGCCATGTTGTTTGCAATACCAAGAAACAGACTCAGCGCAGAATCAGAAATAACCTTCTACCAGCTAGATAACGTGACCAGACACAGATGGACTTGCCTTTAGACCCCATGCCGCTCGCACACGCTGGTAAGAGATTCCTCCACCTCCAGGAAGAACAAAGGAATTGGTCATTCCCACATCGCCGCTGCTGAAGCGGTGGTTTTCAGAGAAGTCACCGTTCCCGCTACAAACAGCGGTCAAAAGGAGCTGCGAGAACTTGCATCTTTGGTCCTGGTTAGGTCATCGTAACCCTTGCAAGACAAGCGAGGAATCATGAGCTCATCCCTTGGCAGGAAAAGACTGACTGTAGTTTGCAATATTCATAGTAATTTGTGTAATTTAATGCAGAGGGTGAAGTCCTCAGCCAGGGTAAATCAGAGCAATATCAGTTTTGCACTGTTGAAGGAGCTGGGTCAGCCTGTTCATAAAGAACTTAACTGTTTTTCAAAATTTCTTCTGTTCACCTTGAAGAAGACCCCTTTAAAACTATATACTATTTTTAGGTTGCTGTAACTGTCAGCTAATTGCTACCCAGTCAGTGCTGTAAAAGGCAAAGAGCACTCCATCATGGCTTTGTCTGATTGGATCTGGGTAAATGGAAAAAAGCAGAGAAAGTGTGGTTCAAAGATATTTTAACCAAGTCGTTAGGAAGCACACGGATAATCATGACTCTCAACAGGCAACTAATTATAAAAATCCTTCAGTCACTAGCTTTTTAAAGTGTAACAATGTTCATTGGCCAAATTCAATACTGCTGTAGATTCCTGGAAGCACCACAGCAGCAGAGGAGAGATGGTCTGTCAGACATCTCCAGTTTTTCCCACGAATGGAGACTTTATAGCAGGCTGGAATATGTCTCTCTGCTTTCTGTACTAAGGAAGGAGTATTACTAGAGAACAGGGCACTACAGTGGATCACTCATGGCAGACCAGGTTATGAACACTGTGTATTCAGAAAGGGCAAAGAGACAAAGGAGACTGAGCAATGCAACACATGTGCTGGTCTGTGAATAAATGCTCCCTTTTGTCCATTCAGGCAGCATTATTCCTGTTCCAGTCTGAAAAATCAGGCTCTGATCAGGGGCATGTACATGTCCACAAAGTGTTCTCAGTCTGGGGAGTCTGGACATCACCCGATCTGGACTTTGGTCCCTATTGGTTTTTTTCCCACCTCCATGCTCAAACAGGATGCTATGGACACCAGAAGGGTGGTTGTTTCCTGGCATGCAGACCCGAGAAAGCCCACCATCTCCTCCTAGGCTAGGTTCTGGGAAGACCACACTCTGGCTAGCTTTCTTCTAGCAGCTTTAGTGTCACCTCCCAGTAAAGGGACATGATTCCCCTCACCATTACCACCAACCTTACACCAGCAGCACTCCAACCATGGCAAAATCACCCCAGCTTACATACAAAAGTATCAGGTCCAAAGGTTTTATACTGAGCCTGAGGCTCACGGCCATGACCTACAGCCACCACTGCGCCTGCGAGTGATTTGCTTTAGTAGCAGCAGGCTTTCAGATCGGCTATTAAACCGAAGTCCAGAGCCGAGTAGGTGGCCACTTAATATCTCTGGGTACTTTCAGAAAAGATTAGGTGAAAGTCCAAATCCAGGTTGACATTCCCTCTCTCCGAGAAACAGGCCTGCAATAAATAAGGCAGCGTGCAAATTGTTGTTCCTGCTACACTGCTCTACTCAGCCACTTACTGCCAATATGTTCCTCATTAGCACTCTGGGAAGCTGCGAGTGCATAAGGTGCTCTCTACAGCCCCATTTTTATTCTATTCTCAAACACATGGAAACACTTTAAAAGTAAGAGCCTTGGGACCTGTGCAAGGGCGACAAGTGACGAGATGAGGAGAGGAGACCAGAGCCAGCCCCTGACAAATTTGAACCATCCAGTCTTTAATCAACAACCAAAAAAATTGATGCTAAACAAAACTAGGCCTTTTCAGAAAGGAGATTACATGTGTAATGGAAAAATTACGGGTATGGGGAGTCTGGCCTACAAAAATTGGTTAAAATTAGGAGCCCTCAGTTTGCTTTCTGTGATTAATGGAACTTCCCCTACATGCAACTCAGTCAACATTTCCATCTCCCTCGGAGCCTGTGGAGACCCCCCTATTTTTTTAATTTAAGGAAAATGGAATTTTAAGACTTTGTAACATTTCCTTAACTTACTGTGACCAAGTGATTAGCCACTTCTCGCCCTGAAATACCACCTGCCTCATGGAGCAGAGCTGGCAGCCAGCGGAACAGAGGGTATTACCTTCCTGTCTCCTAGCTGGGACAGCATTTTCCTCATCGTGCCATTGCAGCAAGAGGCAGGAGCAATGCCACAGAGCTGACCAGGTTCTTAGCAAAGAAGGTGGCATCCCTATACTGTTGGGCCTGACAGATCATGGGGATGCCCAATCTTTTCCTTAAGTGAAAAGAGGCTTCACATAAGTGAATTCCTAAGGAAACAGTTGAGGCCCAGTGCTAGAAATAAGCCACTCATGCTAACCCCACAGGACTTTAAGAGTTAAAGCTGTTGGAAAAAATATTTGTGCATGTGCTTTCATGCCAGTGGAAACATAAGAAAAAGCCTAAACTCTCTGCACTGGCACAGCAGGTTCAGCTTTGATCTCTCAGGAGGTTCGTTTCCTTCATTAGGCTTTTCTTAAAATTCACTTTTATGAACCCTTTTAATTTCCCCCCCCGCATTTCCCCCCCATAAAAGCCTTTTTAGATTCATTCAACAAAGGGGCAGGGTGGGGGAGGAGAATCCCATTTAATTGCCACTAAATGATACCTGAAGCTGCTAGTAATGTACAGGGATGCTGGAGCTGTTCATTGTGTGAGACACAGGAACTGAACGAGGGAAAAACCCCACTACGGCAATAATAAACCATTAAAAGGAACACAGGGAGGAGAGAGAGGAACAGAACCACAAAGCGCCGACAAAGGGAAAAGTGAGGCAGTACAGGGAACAGCAGGGAGATCTCCAGCAGAACTCGGCTGGTCACTGCTGCAAAACAAGCAGAGTACTTCCAGCCCTCATCACCCACGGTCTCTCCTCCGTTTCATCTCTGTCAGTGCTGGATAGCTGATCAAACCAGAACCTCGCCCCACTTCAGGTGTCTGCTCTGTAAATACAGTACGATGACACAGCCCCTTCCTCATAGCAGGGCTGCAAAGCTTAAAAATCCCAGACTAAAAGAGTTTAAAGGGGGTTCAACAGCCCACTATCCAAGTTCTAGCACCAAAGCGATAACAGCGTTTGAGCAGGTGATTTATGGCTGCTGTTCCTGTAAGGAGAAGCATAGGAACAGATGGGCACCCTTTGAAATGCCTTCTTCTGCTGACTGCAGTAGGGAGAATCTGAACTCTGTACATAGTTCTGATGGACTCCTTGGAAAAAAAAAAAAAAAATCACATACACATCATGTCATCTGACCTGTCGGCAAGCTACAGGTAACAGTGCTGAGTTCACTCCACCAAACGGAGGTGTGGGTCCTTCTCAACAGCATGCCACCTTACACCACAAAAGCCTTTTAATAGCGAGGGATGTAAAGGTATTGCCTGGGTTGCTGAATGCAGTCCCCCGCTATTGCAGACTACTGGACTGTATAATTCTATTCACAAGCAGCAGCTTCATTTTAACAGTAGTTTGTGGCTTTACCCCCACCATTCCTATTAAAAGCTTAACTTCTTAGGATTACCCAGTTACTTGGAGTAATTTAAACAATGAAACAAACAGTGCAAATTGTAAGACTATTCACCAGCTCGTTTGGGTAGATGAACTTGCTTAAGTCCTTGGAAGCAGATACTGTTCTTAATGAGAAAACTCTGTCCAGATTCCTGCTTGGACTGTAGTGAACCCTCAGGGGTTGTGTCCTCTGACACTGAGGAACAATCCCCATTTCGCTCTCTCAGCCTGCTTCTACTAGAGAAAGAAAGAAGTTGGCATTTCCAGGCAATTTCCAAGGGACAGATTCTGAGCTCAGACAAAGGACCATGAAACACAAATTCACACAAGAAAGGCTATTTGGTTATTCTAGTTTTAAGCCTGATGTAGCAGAGTTGAGGTTCCACCCTGCCTTTTCGTTTCTGATGTTCACTTAATTCACTGTAACATGAACACAACTGGATTGAACAGGACTCAACAACGGCAATAGCTCACAGTATTTCTTTAGTCCTGGAAGCACAAGCCTCTGCTTTTCTGCTACATCAACCCCAGGCCTCCCCCCAGCCCAAACTCAATTTCAATTACATTTAACAAAGCTAGGTGGATGGGCAGCACGAAGTCAGATAAAGTTCAGCGCAGACAAATGCAAGGTAATGCACTTAGGAAAGGATAATTTGAACTACACAGGAAAAAAAACCCAGAATGCTGTTGTGAGATAATCATCTACTGTGCACAGAGAAGTAGGGAACTGAAAAGACTATAATGGAAAGAGATGGCAAGTTCTTCCTTGGGAAGCTGTTCACCCCAGCTCGCAGTCATCTGAGCTCACCCTAACTCCTGAAGCACTGCAGCAACAGAAAACCTCTGAGAGATCACAGAGAGACTTCCACACGAGTAAAGCTTGAAGGGAGTCTGAGCCTGGTGGAGTACAGGAAAGGATGCATGAAAGAGCAGCTCTTTGAGTGCCTTTGAGTCAGAGCAAGCCACGGTGTTCTGGGGACCCAGCTGCAAACCCCAGGGCAGAGAGAATTCTCCCCTAACAAACCTCAAGTTTTAGTCCAGATCTCCAGGAGCTATGAAGCCCTACACAGACACATTAACCACTGGTAAACAGGACCCATAACATGCTAAGTCATTTTAGAGGACAGGATCCAGTGCCAAACAGATTCTACAATGAGACCCCCTGCACCCGCACTGCCTTAGCGCATCAGCTCTCCTTACACACCACCACTGCTCTGAGACCCCAACCTTCTGGGAGCTGGGAGACAAGCCAGAGTGGACTCAGGCACACAGGGCAACTACTCCAACCTATACTCAGCAATACCAAAGCTAACCAGAATCTCAGGCTCTCTATAATGCCATCTGGATTTGCTGGAGAGCAGGAGTAACCGCACATGCAGCCTCTCCCAGCGAGCAGCTCTGCTCCCTGCTGTCACCAGCCTGTGTCCACGCACCCAGGGGAGAAGCTGCGTCTCTTGCTCACAGCTACGCAGTTGGGTGAAGGAGAGCAAGCCTGTCGCCTCCTTGCCCATCTAGCGCCTTAAACACCATGGTCTGCCCTTCCATACACCTTAGGAGGTCAAAAAGAGCCATCACAGATGTGGGAAAGGCAGCGATGCCTGCTCAGTCAGGGCTTTGCTGGCCATCCCTAGCTGCCTACAGGCTACCACCCCAGCAGGCAAAGGAGGGGTTGCAGACCCCGGGAGCATCCCCCGGGCTGGGTGCCCATTCCATGAAGCGTGGGGCCATGTCACAGCAGGAGCGGGCAGTGCCAGCCAGAGCATCCCCCCCACTGCGCAGCTTCGCTCCCTCCGTCCCCAGTCACCGAGCGCATTGCCCGGGGGGTGCACCATGCCGGGGCGAGAGGCAGGAGGGGCAACACTGCTTATATTTGTCTTCTCAGATTTAGTTTGTCTTTAGCTATTTTGAATATCGTGGGGAGTTAATGAAGACATGTTGTGCATCTGCAATGCATGGAACAACTTCTCTCCTGTCTCAGCATATTAAACTCTGTCTTACACTTGGGGTTACAAGGAAAGAAGAGACACAAACAAAAAGGGAAGAGAGATAAAAGAAAAGCAGCAGCAGATAAGACAGTAGAAGAAAAAAAGAAGGAAACTCCTTTTTTTTTTTAATTTCAGCTCTCCAAGTTGCTTCACACAGCATTTTCTAGCCCCTTTGCCATCTCTTTCTTGATCGGACATATCAACCCTGGAGGAACTGTCCTGGTCCATTTGGCAGGACATAGGAACAGCCTCTGAAACACCCCATCAAAGATTTTGCTCCGCAGTTCACTCCCCACTGCCAGCACAAGTCAGGGTGAGGGCACACAGCAGAGCAGTACCCTGACCTGTACCACCCTTCCCAGTGGCAACTGGCACATCCCCAACCCTGACATGACATACCTGCAGCCACCAGACCTCCCTCCAGAACCTAGGAAGGCCATGCCATACAGCAAGACCTCCAGGCTCCCACCACAGGCACAGACACTGCTCTGCAGATGGTTATTTTTAGTTGCTCTTTGTGACTACAGACAGGAAACTGAGGCAGACAGCAAAACCAGGCCCAGATCTATAAAGGCTTTCTGGCCTCCAACCTCTGTCTTCAGACAATCCCTGGCTTAGATCTCGCCAGTCATTTCCAAGAGAAGAGACAAGGCAGTGGCAGAGAAAAGCCCTTTCCCTAGGATATCCCTTCCTCAGCTCTCCTCTCTCCCTTCTGGGAGAGGCAAGAGCACAGACTTCCCTTAATCATGGGGCTGTTCTCTTAGAAATGAAGATCTTCCCTTTCCTGGCACTTCCCATCCTCTCCCTTTCCCTGAGGCAAGATCTGGCACACCTTAGATGTTCTGGTTTGGCCTAAAGTTTTATTTAGACTGCTCCTTGCTTTGGGGATTCTCTGTTTATATCATCGGAGGGTGTTAATAAGGGCAGAATGGTTTCCAGATCCACACCAGCTGACTGGATTTCCTGAATCGACGCCATCTGTAAAAACAGAAATGTTCCCTTCTCCTTGTACACACAGATAAATGCATTAAGGCTAAACCTCCCGGGGCAGGAGTACAGGAGAGGTTTGGACTTCTGGCCAAATGAAACCCAGCGAGCTCTGGAACGTGGTACAGAACTACCTTTTTTAATACGGAGGCTCAGCTGAAGACATGAAAGATCTCATCACTCCGTTGAGCGGACAGAGGAATTTGACATTTTAAAAGAGCACACTAAGGAGTATCTGGCACCTCTCTCAGACACATCTGGCACCGGCCACCCTGAGAGACACAGAAACATGCAAACTCAGGCCCTGGTTATTACAGCACTTGCATTTCCCTGTCATCCAGCTCTACCATTTCAAGGTGAGCTTCTCTGGAGCCACCCGCTCACCAGCCGCCTATGACAGTGCCACACCCTAAACCAGATGCCTCTCCATCATGCAAAGAGGCAACACAGCAAGAGAGCTGCTTGGGAGATGGGACACTTGGGGTCCAACAGGTTTGCTGACAGCCTGGGGTTTGTCAGCAGGAAGGGTTTATTTCATGTAAGCCTGACACCAGTTTGATAAAAAATTCCCAGTTTGGAGTGAGCTATTGCACACCAACCTGGGAACGGAAAACCTGATGTCTCAGCCAAGACTGCTGGCCTCTTTCACACCAATGCTCATCGGGTTCACACAAAAACCGTAACGTTATCTAAGCACTGGCATGCAGAGGTGAACATCGCGCTGAATCAGCTTAATGTTTCTACTGTTTATTCTCCTCATCTAACACAGCTAAATGTTGCCCAGACTCTTAGGAAGGAAATGACAACTAGAAATACAGCCAAAAAAATTCATTATTCTAATACACCAGCACAATAATCACTCTCAAGTGAAAACAGGCTAAAGCATCAAAGAGTTAGTCTGGCTGAAGCAACATCAGCAAGCAGCTCTGAAACACTCACCAAGCAGTCAAAGGAGAGGTCAAGGAGTGAAGTCCCTTATCCAGTGACTCGCACCCAGAACTAATATGTCTACTTGGTTACCCCAAGAGGGATAATTCTGTTATTTCAGCAAATTGCATCAGTTCAACGCATCTGATGAGTTCTGCAAGGAAGGGGAGGGGTAGACTTTACAAAAGCAGACCTACACAACCTACCCTCTTCCAGTAGGAATGAAGCATCCCTCGGGCTCAGTCATAGCACATCCCTTCCTTCACTCCAGGTTGTCCCTTTGCTAAAACTAGTCCTGTCTCAAGAAGGCATGAAGATGCACCAGCTAAACTGGACTAGCAGTGAGCAGCCAATCTACAGGACCTTAGGAGTGCTCCAAATCATGGGCACTCCTAGTTGACAGCGGCAGGGATCCCCCAGCCTCTGCAGCCCAACTACAGAACGAGGACATTTCTCTTTCCTCTTCCTACGCCAACAGTGTCCAATTTGGGGATGGATCTGGCCTTTACTGGCCAGTTCAAAGTCACCTTGCAGGCGAGGAAGCACCCGAGGGAGCGACACCGCATGCCCAGATAGCGTTTCATTCCCCAGTACTGTCTGCTCCATGAACGAGCAGCAGCTCTGACCACAACATATTTACCAAAACCTTTTAGTTCCCAGACAGGTTTGACATGAAGTGGTCTGTGCTGTCAAGCCTCTTATTTAGTCACAGTGGAAATGAGGATACTTCCCTTTGGAAGCTTTCCCCCACCACCACCTCAGCTCACTGAAACCGAAACACCTGGTTGTTGTTTTCTCTCCTGTGAATAGAAATGCTTCCTACAATATCATCTACAACACTGTGAAGGACACAAAACACTAGCAGTCCAACCCAGCCGAATATTCTTTGTTACAGCATTCAGCTATCCACACCCCAGAACTGACTGTCTGTGCCCTGACACAGCAGCATCTCGCACACGGCATCTGCAGCTGTCGCCAAACAGACTGCGAAGCTGCGGCACGGTGCGTGATCCAGCTGCCTGGGAGCACCAGGACACGAGAGCTGGCTCGTAGCTCACCCACCAAGCGTAAAGAGCCCATGCGTGTCCAGAACAAATCCAGTCACCCAGGTGGTGTTTCTGAGGAATTTTGCTTTGTGGTAGAAGAAATGCTGCAATACTGAGATTTTCAAGGTCTTCAGTCCTTGATGTGTTCGGAACTGCAACTTGAACCCTAAAATAGAACGATACTGCTCACATGATGCCAGCGACGTGTTTAGCGCATGACAACTATTTACATCAATTAAAAGGAGCAATGTGCTACACATTATTCTTAAAGTCACCAAGCTCCAGCAGAGCAGTCCTCCAAATACTGGCCAGAATCCAACAGCATTCATTCGAAACAATCTTCCTCTAATACAGAACTACACTAATGCATATACATGAAGTTTCATAACTTAAATCCATACACTGTAGCGTCCATCCCATCAAATCAGAGCTCACAAATGCAATTATTTCAGGTTCCAATGCAATATATAAACTTCATTATATCTGTATATTTTACTTCATTAACGGAAAATGTGACCATCCAGTTTGATTTCAAGAACCCTGAAATTCATGACATGACAAAAGCCACTAATGCTTTGATAATTCGGCTCAGTTTTCTGCTCTGTATTTTGTGATGATCGTAAAGGGCCTTGAAAGATCATCAGTAATGAACTACATTCAATAGCAATGGACCATCTAATCCCAAAATCCTCTCTCAAACAATAGCCAAGAACAAGCACTCCCATTTTCAACTTCTTTATACTTTAGCCAGCCTCCCAAAAATCACTTTATATGGTTCATGGTTTAATTGAAGTTCAAAAAGTGTTCCCTTCTGAGGTTTTTATTTGTTGTTGGGTTTTTTTTTTAAAAAAACAAACCTACCAAATTTGTTGCATGTGTCATAAGCTTCCTTACCCCGTTTTTATTTTTATACTGAAAAGTTTATCATCTATAGCAATATTATGACTTCATCTCTGCCTCAGTTTCCCTAATGCATAACACTTACTCAGGTGATTACACGGTAATTGCTGTGATGGCAGAACGAAGGAGCACTGTTCTAGCCATTAAAGCTTTTCATTGTTTCACACTATTGATTTCTTCTCTAAAGTAATTAGGAGCATGAAAGACAGGAATGAGCCTCATTAGCTCCCACAAGTCCAGACATCCTCCAGCTCCTCCAGGAACCTTTCCAAGCGGCAACACCTCACTGTAGGTACACACAGGCACGTAAAACAGCAAAGGGTTCTGTGCCGCAGACAGCTTGCTCTCCCTGCGCCGGCTGTCCCACGTGCAGCACCAAGCACAACAGGCATTGCTTTGGTTCTAAGCTCACTAGCTGATACCCTAACAAAACTCCTGTGTTCAGCCTGTACAAGTTGGAGAGACTGGGACAGAAAGGCAGTGAGAGCGCTACGCAGAGCTATCAGCTCCAGCTCCTCTCCCTTTCCCTTAAAACCAATTCTGACAGCCTTTCAGAATAAAGTAAGCCATTTGCTGGATCTCCCTTATCTTATTGTACATCAATTTGCTGAAACATTCATGGGATCACTAGGCATTTCATTTACCCTTAAGGCCAACCCCTCTGCTTATTAAATTAAGAAGATGAATGAGAGATTTGCTCTCTTGCTAGCAGCCCAGGGGATTCATTAGTCAAGTAAGTGATTGCACTTGCCTCAAGTTATGCTACTGCAATGTTTGTAATGCGTCTTCTGATCTCAGCTCCCCATGCACTTTTTGGAAACAAGGTTGGCTTTCAGACAGGTCACATTTAATTCCAGTCACTTGACTTCAGCAAATAGAAGTAAAGGCCTCAAATTCGCTACCCTATTCCCTTCCTTCGCTCAGCCCTCCAAACGTTTCACAGAACACACAAGGGGCATCAGGAGCTACACGTAAGCTAGCAATATTCATCCCACTGACGTCTGTATCAAGCATAGTTATCGTTTCAGCGCTGACGTACAGCACAGATTTGGGTATACGGCGACACACTGCAGTAACAGAACCGCACTGGGCAGAAGGGAGCATTTCCACCACACCAAGTTAGCCCATTAATCAGCCACGGAGCTAACTGCTACCAAGTGCCCTTTTGCCTTCCAGGAAGGAGCTGGCTCTAGGTATCGGCATCCAGAGAACATCAGCATTTCTGTAGGCGATACTAGGAAGGCGGGAAGAAAATGGCACCTCAGAAAAAGGTTAAAATTCACACCCCAGTTAAACTGCGCTGAAGCACAGAGGGGAAGGGGGTTGGAGCCAACTGAACTCCAGGGAATAGTCCCCAATTCTGCTGGACTGTTCCACAAAAAGCAGAATCTGGATGAACAGCCCCAGCAGCGCTGTTGGGTGAGCACTTAGCAGTGTGATAAGCATCATAGAAGAGATACCCTCTGGTGAGCTACAAGAAGATAAGCAAATGGAAGCTTGCACATCTTTAAGTCACTTACAGGTTGTGCTGTCTTGTCTGTGAACTACTGGAAACACAGCCTGCCACCTCTAAGGCTAGGCAAGTGTTAGAGCAGAAGGCACAGTTTCTGGGTAACGGACCAGCAATGAGGCATACTCCATTTTTCCACAATAACAACAGCAAGAACCACGGTACCTGTCACCCAGTACAACTCCTAGAGACACCCAAGTGACTGTGCACTCTGCTACAAAGCTACACAACTGAACCTGAAACTTCAGGCATTGGGAAAACTGCCCAGTTTGTGTAAGTTTCTCAGCAAACCTGTAACCAACCAGAGATGAAAGACAGGAGACTTTGGGGCTGCTCTCTTCCCAGCATTGCACCCAAGTAACACAGCACAGCAGGCAAACACTCAGAAATGCTCGCTCCCACAGAACGTGTGACAGCTGCAGGACAGGGATGCTCTCCACAGCCTGGGAGAGGACAAGAGGGTGTGCACTACGCACCAGAGCTGCAGATGAGTGCCCAAGAGGGAGGGACCAATCTAATGGCAACAGCGGCAAAGAGGGAATTAAAATGTCTGAGTGAACACAACTGTGCTTCCTCTCCTTGTCATTGCCCATGATTCAAGTGCTTATTTACCTCACAGCTTTCTCACCTGACCTTCATCAAGCCATTTATCCCCCGTCTAAAAATAGAGTAACCTGGCAATTATGCTGCATCTGCAGGGAGTAGAGGTTTTAGCCAGGACTGATTTCACACAGTGAACACGCCCAGGGTTCACATATTGAGGGTCCACTTGAAAAGTCCGGAACAATGGAGGAGTTTTTTTTCTGCTTTGCTGCTAATTACACAAGAACTTTTGGCCAAACTGAGGCCAACCATCAGCTACTACTCAGGGGATACCACGTCCCTCCAGGAGCAGAGCCACGTTTGCCTAAAGCAGGATCAGCACGCAGCCCACAGCGAGGTGCCCCTCCAGGGAAGGGCAGGAGGCACGGCCGATGGGCTTTGTATATCCAGCTTCTCCCAGTCACCAAGCAGCATAACCAGGACAACGAACAACCTTGGAGCAGCTCGTTACACAGCGGAGCATTTCAGGGTGGCCACAGACCACTGCAACACTCCCTTTCGCCTTACTTTAAGGGAAATCCCTTGCTTTAAGGGAAATCGTGACTCCTACACCCCTCTTCACCTTGGTCGCATCAGCTGCCAAGAGCCCAGGCAACCCACTCAGCAAAGGACTCTTCGTCCCAAGCGGGTGGATCCGCATGACAGCAGGCAAGGGGCGGCCACGGCCCAGCCTGGGCAGCGTTAGGACACGACGCTCCTTCCCCTGAGCGGGTGGGAGCCGATTTCGCTGCCACAAACCAGCAACCTGCCCCCAAATCTCCTTCCCACCCTGGCTCTGGGTATCGCTGCCATCGAACCGCCCGATGTTGAACACAGCCAAAGCCTCAGCAGCAGCTGCCAGCCCCGGGAGGCGTCAGCTCGCCCGGACCCCGGCCCCGCCCCAGCCCGACGCGATGTTCGGGGGGGGGGGGGGG
>Ga0181612_159884_pt1 | contig 14714 bp, 9 predicted proteins | sample HoacroProtozoa21_FD_119630 | JGI IMG/M metagenome (GOLD analysis project Ga0181612, IMG submission 119630) | Hoatzin crop microbial communities from Cojedes, Venezuel. Combined Assembly of Gp0051906, Gp0051904, Gp0051908 | reverse complement strand
TTTAACAAGTTAGGCAAACATCTGTCAGGAGTGGCATAGTCATAGATGATACGTTTTGTCAGGGGAGTTGAGGTTGGACACCAGGAGGGTGAAGAAAGTGCAAAGGCCAGACTAGTACTAAAGGTTTCTACCAGCCATCCTCTCCTTAAATAAAACCATGGTTTCTTCAGGCAGTCCATAATATCCAGAGGATTCCAGGATCTTCTGTGGGCTGTCTCTCTGTATAAGAAGTCGAAGAAGCAGTATAAACCATAGAGGACCTTCTCTATTCTATTTCTAGGAGAAAGAGACTTTGACAATAAAGGCAGTAGTTATGGACAGTTATAGGACTGGCAGTTGGCCAGAAAATGTTGGCCACCACCTCAAATGAGATGACAATGTGTACCAAAAGCATGGACATCTGCCTGATCCTGTTCTTTCTAGTAGTAACTATAAAAAATACGCAAGTCTGGCAGAGTAAAAGAGAAGGGATCAGAAAAACCTGTGTAGCACATATTCTCCAGAAAGCTTGCAGTTGGGGTGACCAGTTATCAGGACTATGAGAAGGTCATCACCTTCACAGACAAGCTATCATCTAAAGTCATAGCAGACTTCACTTGCAAAGTCTCAGATAGTAGCCAAGATCAGTTTGCATGGCACTTCCAGAAGCAACTGATGTGGCTTCCCCTTACACATTAGTAGCAGTGGTCATGCAGTTCTCATTTCACCTGCAACCATTCACATTTTCCCAGGGAATGGAAAAATCAACCTCTGGAGTACCTCCCATTTAAAATAGTGGAGTTGCTTGACTTCAAAAAGAATGATGCACTTCATACAATGAAGAGAATATGAGACAACCTATCTATTCCTTAGGGGCTTATATTGCAGCATATTAACCAAAATTCCAAAGAATCCCCCACAACCATCAAGAATTTTTCAAGTTATCTCAGAAAAGCTAGCAGGTCTATAGCTGAAGACAAATCATGCTGAACTCACAATTTTGGTAGAAATACTGGGAGGGAGGGGGAAGGGGGGAGATGAGGGCGTGGAATTATTGGTGTCACAGGACTATAGGATTCATTAAATCTCTCTTCAGAAACCTTCTGGTCTACCACAACCAGGTATGGCTATGAGTGAAGTTGTGGGTCATAAACAACTTATCAGCTTTTTACAGTATTGTCTTATCAATCCTCAATTGCAAACCACATTACTACTTCACTCTTCACAGAGCTGTTCTGTGTGTTCTGTTATGGTAAAAAGTCCTCTCACTTGCTAGTATTGGAGCGAGAGGAGGTTCCTCATCCGAATCAGGAAAGAGGGTCTTTTTCAAAATTATGGACAGAAAGGAGTATGACAATGGAGCTAGGATTTAATAAAATACAACTCGTTCATCTAGAAGCTCTTCAAGATGGCAATGCTGGTCACCAAAAACATCGCTTGGACTTCAAAGTATCTTTTTCTGCCTCTTAGATGTACTACCTGGTGTTGTAGTAGTTTAGAATTCCTACCAGTTCAGAGTCCCGTAGATATTCAGAGCAGAACAGTGTACTTTGGGGAAAAGAGTGTATAAATGTGTCTATAAATGGAATAGAGTAGCTGCTTTTTGCAGATGTCTGAAGCTACTTGGTCTCATCTCTGCTTGGTTTTGGACTGAATTTGGAAGTAAATATTTAGAAACTAAATCCAATAACCCCACCTAAGAGCCTTGAATTTTGCATTACTTCCCTCAGGACAAATTTAGGGCCTTGTCAGTCTGATTTTGCTGATTTTTGATGCCTAATTCAGCTGTGATGATTACAACTCACAGCTCACGTACTGTAGTGATCCAACATGAAGGTAGAATACCATATTGCAACAATTCTCCATATCGTGCAGGTTAAGATTAATATGTGCTCTTGAATGTGCTGGTCTTTATCTGGAGATGTCCCATGAGGATGCCTACTTTTATTTTCTTTCTATACCTACAACTGTCATGATGGATGCCTCATTGCTGGACGGGGAAGTGAATATAGACGACGTGGAGGCTCAATGCTTGTGTGTTCAGAAAAAGAAATGTAAACGCATGATAACATTTTAGAGCCAAGGGTGATTTGCAAGGCTTGTAAACTTTTGATGCGGCAGATCTTAGGAGAGCTGATACATAGCAAGGCTAATGCTGCTGTAGTCATGTTTGTATAGGCAACGCAGTAGAAAGTCTCCCCCCTTGAGCAGCAATGAACTCTGGAAACAATATCGGATACCATTTTTCTGTGCTAGAGTACCTGTCCACTCATCCTTTAGAACACCTAGACAGAAAGATTTAGGGACACTGACCTTACGTGAGTCTGTGTGAGAAACCATCACAAAACAGCATTTCAGATTACAATGGCTGCAAAACAGCTACTTACTGCTGCAACTCAGAAGACCAAGGTAGGGCTTGGGGCGGTTTCTTTTCTTTTTTGTTTTTTCTTCGTGATCTGTCTGTACTCTTTGATTCTTGGAAAAGCCAGATAATACTTGGCATATCTTATTTTGGATTCTTCATGCCTAAGGTAGCTTGGTTCCCAGTGGCGCCTTATATTTCAGGCAGTCACTCTGAAATGCTGTGTTTTATTCCGAGCTGTTAGATGTTGTCTGTAAGCTTTGGTTTGAATATTATGTTCAATAAAAAAGTGATGAAGTAGATTAGCTATTGCTTTGAGATCCTCACACATAATATGTGCCTTCAGTAGATCATTGAACTGTGCAAAAGAAGTTTAGTATTCTGCAGTAGCTGAAGTGTTTCAAGGTGCAATGCACACAAAATTCTGTAGCCTGCTCTCTCGGTGTTGGTTTTATTTGGGTTTGGGGGGTTTTGTTTGGCTTGGTTTTTTTTTTTAATTTGGCATATGTGTAGCTTCATGACTGAAGGAAAGCTCAGGCATGATAGATGTATTCTGGCCTTTTTATGCTTTAGGAGAAAGTATGAGTACTGACAGAGCGTTTGGTCTATTAGTATTGCCAGGCACAGTGACCTCTGCTTGGAGCTCAAGAAACAAGATAGGATATTGTATATGAACTACGAAGCTCAAACTAGTTACTGTAAATAGGTTCTTTCTAACTTCACAGGACACAGGATTTCTAAGCTAGCTCTGATTGTGTTTCTAAGCATTCCTCTTTTGTCAGCTGTAGATGGCAGATCCCTCTTGTATGCAGCAAAGCATTTTTCTATATAGTGCAATTCAGGACTCAGCTCCCTTGTGTACCAGGCTCCTTGAAAAACGCATTGGTAGATGTAACAGTGCTGTTAATTGCCATAAAAAGCATAATTTTTTAAGTGTCACTCTTCTATAATGTCTCTGCACAGTTACTTTTTGGCTTGGCTCTTCTGCTTGTGGCAGAATAGAATTGTAGCCATATAAATACAATAGAGAACAAAGTATACATATAATTTCTAAGCTAACCACCTATATATGCGTGACTGGGCAGCTGATCAGCGAGCTAGTAGTTAATAGTTTGACAGCAGAAAGGACAGGGTTTTGTATGTAGGAAGGGGTCTTTTTTTGGCACTAGAATGAGTGGTTCTGAACCATTTTAGGCTCTGGGGTTGTGTGAGTGATCCAACATAAGGAATATGGTGAATCTAGGTATTAAAAGGAAAGTGAATGGAAATTGCCATTTTTTCATGATCGGAGAATGAGTTTGTTATGGTGCCAAGTAAAAAACAAGTATGTCCAGATTTGTTCTAAAGTTCTGCCAATAGCACTGAAACTTCTGGTGTCCCTGGGATGGATTTCAGATTCTGAAAGGAAACAGCCAGAAAAACAGAACAAAAGTAATTGAAACGTGATCCCAGGTCTTGTGCACAGGTTTAATTAAGATCTCTACCTTTTAGTGCCTTCACCAAGGAGTTTTTCTAAACCTTAGGCAAAATAGGTTGGCTAGTCCACATTTGGAAGCACAATCGTTCATTTTCACGGTACAGAGGGAATCCTTTTGTTCAGGACTATGTCATTTCAAACGAGTGTTTCATTAGGGTGAATATTTATGTAAATTTTGGATATGCTCTGTGTACTGGAAAAACTCTTCCTCAAAATATGTAGTGCATCAGTAATGAGTTGTTGTTGGTTTTTTTCTCATTGCCTTGTACCATTCTTAGAGATGTAAAGCAACACATCTTACGTTTCCTCCCCTTTTTGTACACAGAATAGAAATTACAGCTAGAGCTTAGCTTGTTTTGCTTGTGGATCAATGCCAGAAAGCAGTTTTGAAGGTGTTTTAAAATGAAGACATCTGGCAGCTGGCGTGCTTACAATTCGTTTGCCAAAGACAAGTTGCATGCTGTTGGAATTTTCAATTGAAGGTCACACACCAGGTAGAAATCAGTCAGGTGGAGCTCGTGTGTGGTGAACCCACACACTTGAAGAATTGTTGGCTCGGAGATGTGTGGGTGGGCTAAACTGTGAAGTATGTTTGTCTTATTTTTCGTCTTTAAAACGTGAAACTCAAAGCTGAAAAGAGGTCAGTAAAGCTGACAAGAAATCACAAGGCTATGATATTTCAGTGGAACCACCATCAATTAGTTTGAGCAGCGAGTGCTAAAAAAAAAAGTAAAGATGAATAATAGAATCTGACATAATGTTGGACAAACACTCTGCTGTCAACTGAGTGGTCACACAGTTTTTACTCTTATTTTTTCCATAAGAAATAGCCTAGAGGATTATTTGTACACAGCTTTCTACGGACAGTGAATTAGTAACAGTGTGTCGTCATGTATTCAGTTGTTTAGTGACAGCTCTGAGACTAAGCTGTTTACATTAATTGATGTTTAATGGTATTAATGCAGTATATTTTACCATTATAAACTTTCTCTCCATCAGCATGGTTGCTTACTAAGATACTAATATTTCTAAATCAAGGGATATGCACCCAGAATGGCTTTACAAATGTTTACACGGAAAATGCACGTCCCCTCTGTGTGACGTGGGGAAATGTTCACTTTTATTGCTGTGAAAACAAAAGCATAAAGCCTGAATTCTTCTCTCACTTAAGCATGTTTTACATAAAAGAAGTTCCTTTTGCTTTAATCAGTATACTTATGACTTCAATTCACGTAAAAAAGAGGAAAATCGGGCCTAGGATACATGTATGCTGCAACCTTTAAAAGTACAATCCTAGCAGATTTTTCTGTATTTTGCTAGATGAAAGTTTTCATGTGACATTTTAGAATGTTTTGCATTCAGAACTTTGTTAGATATACGTAAGCCTATAAATGAGCTAATTCCTTATGAAAATAGTTTGGACAATAATGGGTTTGTTTAAGTATGAGAATAAGAAAAACTATCTTCTGTTTCTGAGAAGGGAAGTTCAGAGATTGACTGAGCAGCATTATTGACTTGGTAAGGTCAATACTACTCGTCAAGCAGTGGACAGTATTGGTGGTTTCTTCTGCTTTGTAAGTACATAAAAACTCAGGTTTTGTCACATTTTACCAAAAGCTCTTTGGCAGAGGGACTAGAGATCACAACTGCTTTCTACAGGTCTGTCTTCTGAAGCCTAGCCCCTAAACTCTTAGGCTGACTGGAAAGATAAATTTATTGTTCAGATTATGACCCTTCTGCACGTCTCAAACAATGAGTAGGAGAAATAAGGGATGCCTGATTATGGTATGCAATGCAAGAACATGGACTTTTCTGCTTTTAAGGGAGTTATTTGCAACAGTGTGATTGCACTGCAGTATGGACTCATGGCTAAAACACAAGCAATCTGTTGTCAATGGAGAGTAAAATTATATGAAAAAAAGCACCAACAAATATTTGTTTTAAAGACCTTTAAATGAGGTTTCTTACTAGGTAAAACTCAAGCTGTACCCCTTCTCTTTCTTCCATTCAATTGTAAGCTGCCCCTCTGGTGCTCAGATTTTGGACAGCTGGACTTTACAACAGTCTGTACAAGTTCTCCTGTTATGTCCTTGTGTAGCTTGCAGGTCAACAGTAGCATAAAGTGGCTGAAGCCTTAAGCATTACTGTAGAAGAAATCATTGATAATTGCTGAAGAATTACTTTGAATCAAACACTTTGGTGTCAGAATTAGGTGTACGTAAAAAGGTGAAACCGTTTCATTTCTTGAGAGGTGCTACGTAAATTGTGTAAATGTAACAGTGTGGAATACTGAAAAAAAATTTTGCTTCATGTAAGGGCATGCAGACTTTAAAGATGAAATATGAAACTGCTTTGAGAAGAGGATCTAGAGAAAATGCTGATGATTTGTCACAACTATTCATCATTGTGCTAAACCTGTTTTGTTTTCCTGCTTAAATTCCTGACAGATAATGGCAATCTGACATTCTTACTCTTTTCATTTTACTGCAAAAAAGATCTACAGATAAGGGGCTGAAACCAAGTAGTATTATTACATTGCAAGTCTCTTAGTCTCTGAAGATTGATTTCTTGAGTAACATAAGCTGTTTCTACTGTAGTCGTGAATATTTTGAAGTTACTCTTGCTTAATGTGAAATTCCATTACTGGTTGAAAGGAGCTTGTGGTTACCCTGCATCACTATCTCGAGGCATAGGAAACAGTGTGCTTTGCCTCTATAGGGCAGGAGGAATTATAAATATTGTGTGGGACATCTTCAAAGAAACGCACCTGAGGAAGTATCCTGATTTGATTCTCAATAAAAGATGTGGTTAATTCACCTTAGGCTGTCAGGTGGCTATGGGAAAGACAAATGTCTTTGTCTTAATTTTTAGGCACGGTATGATGCTTGCCGGCCTTGTGCTTGAATGTGGCAAGATATGCATGCCCTTTTGACTCAGATTCACTACTACGCTGCTTTGTATTTTATCTTGGAACCCTGAGCCTATTGCAATAGGATACAACTGAGGTTTCAGAGAATTTTCAGTTGTACAATGGTGCTCCACAGGGCTTCAGCTGCAGCTGCTTGAGCCTAGCATTTGCTTTTGGTTAACAAAAGACTTGGTGCTCTACATGATCATGTCCCAAGTCTGCTATAGTAGTGTCTTTCCCCATTGTTTCTCATGGGATCCAAGATTCCCTAAGCCTCTCTGCTACTAGATCTTGGTTTTGCTGACAAATTTTTAGCATGAAAACTCTTGATTCTGAGGATCACTTCACCTTGGGTGCAAGTAGATCCAAAGTTAAACCTTCCAGAGTATCCTTAAGAGGTCTGTGTAGTAGAGGTTCTACTTCAAGTGGTGTACCCACAAGGAGTGTTTTCATTAATGATTTTTGAAGCTTTAGGGATGAGGATACTGCCCTCATGTCTGTGTTCTGATTGTGCTGAAAGGTTGGCTGTAAATTCAGGGTTTTTACTGAAGCCTTTCCTTGGCATAATGATGTATTTGGTTTAGTTATTGTTTCTGTTAATTCTAATGTCCCCTGCTGCTAAGGAAATGGCATGTGCTTTATAAATTGAATTATAAATATGTTAAAGGATACAAATTCTAGTTTTTTAAGAACACAAGTGGATATTTGGGAAGTAAGCAATAATGTTATATTAGAATACAATAACATCTTCTGGACAAAATGGATCCAAACACATACTGAAAACATAATAATAAATAACTACAACCGCACAACTACTCTGGGAATACATGCATGTGCGTAAGTCTATACAAACCACTTTTTACACATCTCTGCTGATACAGAACAGAAGAGAAGGATTGGTGTAAATAAATTTTAGATAAAGGAAGACCACTGGAAAAGAGACTAAGGCTACAGCTGAAAACTGCAGAACCTTCAGAGACTTTTCCTATTTTTCTTTTTTAACTTGTTTTTTCTAAATGTCAGGGCTTTTTGCTGGTCATTTTTTTCCTTCTTTGAGACAAAGCCCGTTCAGCTTTAGTAAAGAGTATGCTGCTTTAATGGGAATGAAAAGTTGGAGTTACGGAAGTGATGAGTGACACAAGTTTTTATCCAGGGAACTTGTAGTCACAGAATTTATTCTTCCGAATTTAATAATCTAGACAATTTCATATGGATTGAAAATTGCTTGACAAACAGAAAGATTACTAGTAGGCATTATTCTAAGGAAACAGGAAGTTAGAGACTAAAGAGTGTTTGAACAAGAACTGAATTTTCTTAAAGACCCTGAAGAAGTACTTCAATGTTATTTGAAGATGAGGTAAAAATCAATAGTGTTGTGAAAGAAAATTAAGACTGCAGGTAGAATGAACCAGTAAGAATGCAGTATGTAGATATGCTGTAGATCTAAATAAAACTCCAGAATGAAATTTTCCTGAAAAAATCATAATTTAAATATAGTGAGAAAGATGATTCATTAATGTATATTCTTTGGGAGAACCTTGGAAATTAAACCAGGGAAAATTATGCATGGGTAGCAAAGAAACATAGTGGTCAGCAATAATTATTAGTTAGTGTAGTGCAGTAGTCATATACAGCAGTCGTCAGAAGAAAGCTCCTTGACATGGTGTATGTAAGGCCATACCATATAAAACTCTCAAAAAGATAAAGAAAGTAGTAACCCACCTATTTCTTTTAAATATTTTTAACCCACCTATATAATTAATCTATCTTAACACAAACCCCTTTATTCATATATCTTATCTGTATTTCTCTGTGAACTGCATTGCTTGAAGTGAACTTGTCTTACTCTAGTCTTCATCATAGCTATCTGATTGCATTAGCTTCTCTTCTTCTTGTGAGTTGTAGAGACATAAGGTACTGACATAAGGGCTCTAGTAGGGCCAGCCCTACTTCCATCATTCTTATATGTATAAAAAAAGCTAACTTTGTAACTCTCTGTCATTTAGTACATGAATTCAAACACTCAATTTCTTCCTGTTTAAATTCCTCATATTTAGAGTCTTTCTCGCAGTCCTATTCAAAAAAGAAACTAGTATGTCTATTATATGCAGAAGGGATGGCTTAAAACAGAATTCACGTTCACTAGCAGTAGGGATCAAGTAAAGGTACTTATTTTTTTAAATTATACATTATTTTACATTGGCAACATGCTAATTGCAAGCTGGGAAATGAAATAGGTGGCACTGAAGTCTGGGCTTGGGTGAAGGGAGTGAAACTATACTGAGATTTAATAGTTCACATGCTTTGCCATTAACACACCTTTTCTTTTTGGCAATAAAATGTGACCAGAAGAAAGAACATCTTCTCTCTGATACAGCTGTTCTTTTTTCAGAGAGGCAGGAGGAGTGTTCTTTCCCACATTCAAATCGCCACTACAGGGCATGGAGTAAACGATAGCCATAATAGATGGGCTGCCTGCTTGCCTGAAAACAGGTACAGACTTAGAACCTACATCAGATACAGGAAACTGGAGTGGCATGCAGACCTTCAGCTGTGGAAGTGCCCAATTATGAGCTAAGAAATCTCTGAAAATCGAAGTTACCTAGTTTATGGAACTTAGTTACGTGTTTCTTTTGTTTTTGGAAGATGCACAACATGTATTTCCTAAATTATAGAAATTTATGAATGAGAAGAATTTTCCTTAATCTCCTCTAATCTCTTACAGTCCTGTGAAACATCAGTTCAATTCCTTCAGCTGTCTATCTGTTTGTGAAGAGACTTCGCTGAGCCTGATAACGTCAGAGTATTTATACCTTAACACCTCTGGAAATGACAATTTGTTTTCTTATGAGTCACTCCAATGGGTCGGGTAGTACATCTCCAGGGAGTAAGAATTTTCAGCTGTCTGTGAGGTCAGCAGAAGCTGAGGCAGTCCAATGTTATTAGCTCCTGGACCGAGCCTGTGACATCTTCAGCTCAGTAGTGATTCTGAGTGGCTTAGCAATTTGGAACCAAATTCTGGTTTCACTTTCAACACCTTAATCATATATAAAAGAGCTTCACGTACATACCTGAGGGCGTAAGATGGCTCTGTGATTAACGCACATAGCTTATTCACAGAACCTGTTTGAAAATTTTCACAATCAATATCAGAAAGTTTGGGTAAGTGTATACTCTGCAGTATCTTTACCACAGAAATGTTCTGTTGCAAGCTGGCATGTTCAAGTATGCATTTCTTTAATGAATGAAGGTCTTTTGTGCATCAAGATTAAAATCCTCTGCCTCTCTGCTATGAAGGGAAAAAAAAAATGTCTTTGAGAGTGCAGTTCATGTAAACCGTTTCTTTAAAAACAGAGCCCTTAAATAGCTCCAAGTACATTTCTGTGTATGACACATAAATGTCCACTAATTGCATGAAGGGAGAACTGAGATTCCAATAGCAAATTCTGTAAAAAGTAGATATACAAAGAAAAGTGGAAGCATCTGTTTAATATATACGACATTAGAATTTAATTTTACCTCTGTGATGCTTTTGTGTAGCTGCAGTGTTACAGAGGAGCACATAAGCGTAGTAGTGCAGTGTCAGCAGGTGCATGCCACCAAATTACTGCTTTTAATTTGCATATTCATCTGCTAAGAAGCATGTCATTATCATATCAAAGGGATACTAAGCAACATCTAGCTTCGAGAGATGTGGCATAGTTTCAATACGAGCAATTAATGCAAGATGAGGACTCTCTTTTTGTCATGTCTCCTAGGGCTAGCTGTAATCGGGCTTATTATTGGATACCAATAAGACTGAGGTACCAGTTGGCAGAGAATGAGAGAAGTACAGAAAAACAGAGCTGTATGAGCCATCTTAACTATACACTTGATAGCAAACCAATTCTCTGGTCACTTTTTAAAAACAAAAGCTGCTACTATCTGCTGAAGAAGTCTGATCAAAGATAAACATTATATGTAGCATATCTTTAAAGTGAGACTAAAGAGAAAAAGTTAAATAAAAACAGGCTATATTTCCCATGAAATGAATATGTAAAGCTGACTAATCAAATGTAGAATCAGTGCTATAGGAATTCTGTGCTCTTAGAGAAATGGGTTTAGAAGTAAGCTGTTATTTCAAACATCCTTGTTGCAAAAGGTCACTACTCCGTGAGACAAAGGAGGTACATGCAGATCACACGTTCTAGAAGGATGGCAAGTCTCATGTCACTGTTTTGTGCCAGGCATTGTACTTTGTCAGCTCTCAGAAATAATAGCACGAAAGTAACTGGAGTCTTAAGCATTGAACCAAATTAGTATTCCAAAATAGTTTCCTATGGCTAAAGTTCACTTTCTCTGGTGGACTGTTTTGAGAAAATACGCCAGGAAAAAATAATAGATTCCTCTATTGAAAGTGTCTAAGGATATCTTGGGTCAGCCTAGGTCCTGCTATGCTCAGCATGCAGTCTCCAATACATAAGGAGAAACAGAGGAGCAAGGCAAGCGTACAAGGATATTTCTGTCAGCATATCCTCTGAGCTTCCAGCGCTTTGCAGGGTCTTCCTAAGATGTATTTGACATCTGTGTGGGGCAGCTGTGAGTAAACTTAGGGAAACAGTTTATAATCTGGCAAAGACAAATGAGTCTTAAAATGTGGTTGATGGAAGATTTCTCAGAGTAGAAGAGTTCTCAGAATGAGATTTCAGAAGGACAACTTTAGCCATGAGCTGGGTAATAATATTTCTGATTTTGTTCAAGAACATTTCTGCCATCATTTCTCTCTCGTAGTTCTGCTCTTTTGAGGAACCTAAGCTCCACAGCTGTCAAAATGCAATCTGTTTTCATCTACATCATCTGAGAATCTTATCCATAAGTGCAGAGTTTGACTTTTAGTTTAGCCTGTGTGCAAAGAAACCTGAACTACGCTGACCAACTTCACTGTTTCAAGAAGAGGGAAACTTTTCCCCTTTCTGTCCCTGTGCTATCATCTTCTGATACATACTGGTTGTATAGGAAGTCCTTCTTTGCATCTTTTAGTACTTTTAACTCCATGCTTGCCACTGAGATTAATTTGCATGGATTATTTTCAATAATTTCATTAAAACTGGGATTTTACCCTCTTTAGGCGCTATTGAATTGGATTCATGGCAGTTGCTGCCCCAGTCTCATGATAATAATCAGTTGTTAGTGGCAGTTAGTCATTATATTATGGGAATGAGAAAGCAGCTGTAATGTTTAAATATCATGATTATAAGGTTAGTAGTAGTCTTTCATGATTTATGTAATTCTGTATAGGTACAATGACATGTGCTTCATGTCAGCAATATGAATACAGATAAACAGAAAGATGTGCCACATAAAGAATATAGAGGCCTTCATTAGATTTTCTAAACAACTTTGCTTGTATTTCATAGCAGGTGTTAATAGTCTGAGTTTTAAAAAACATCTTGGCACACTTAGTAGCAGATTGTTTCATAGTCCTTACTGTCTCACTGGATCAACTGGACAATCATAACATTGGTGTTTCCCTACATTTTGAACACTTGGGAATTGGCTGTTAAAAAATTTTCTGTTCTGTCATATCTGTAGTAGTGATTGTTGCGTTATGATTCACATAATGATTGATAATAGGAAATTGAAGGAGCTTAAAATGTGTATTAATAACCTCTGTGAGATTTTTGTATGCTGTTTCAGTGATTCAATGGTTTCATAATCTCAGGCAAAGCTGGAACAAAAGTTTCTCAAATACTTACAATGATTTAGGGTTTTTTATCACTATACTATTTACCATTATGGTGGGAAAAATAGAAGCTGAAGTTTTAGGTATTTTGAAATAATCGTAATAATTGAACCAGAAATGACCAAAAGAAAAAGAAAATCCAGGGGCAGTGTAATGGTCGCTGCTTCACTAGAGTTCACCAAGAACAACATCGCTCGCTTTCTTTTCGCAAAAGAATATCTGAGGTATGTCTGGGGGGAAAAAAAACAAAACAAAACAAATAAACAAAAAAACAAATGGAACAAAACCTCAGTTTTTCCAAACTGTCTTATCCAACACGAGTTATATATGGCCAACCTAAAGGGAAATTCAAAGGGTCTGTTCATCCTCTCAGAGAGGGAGAGCTTCCAACAGAGAAATAACCTTGCAAAAATTTTTAAAGAACTAAAAGTTGCCATTGCCATCAATTGTGACTTTGAAATAAATACCAATGTTTCATAATGAGGAGTGGCAGAGACATTTGAAGTGATTTCAGTGTGTATTTTTTCCAAAGAATAGTTGTATTTTGTTATAAATCCTGCTTGTCTAATTTTTTTCAGTAAATAATGAAAAAGCTTTTTGAAATGAAAAATTAATGTTGCCCTTGTGAAAATATATGGGCTTTTCACCAAGGGTTAAACTTTTATCAAGCTTTTTGAGATGTGAATCCTCTAAGGCTATAGTCTTAATCTAGCTGTTTTCGTTCCAGCAAAACTTTTTGTAATAGAAGAAAATTGTACTGATGGAAAAAACACATAATTTGGTTTTCGTGTTAAAATTTCCAGCCACAATTGTCTTTTCGGAGAAAGACAGGTTAATATACTGGGCTGATACTCTTTGTGCTTTACAGTTAAGGATTTATAAAGTGACTTTGAGTACTTCATTTTGCTTGCAGCTTCAGTTTCCTCATCTGTAAAATGAAGGCATTATGTTACTGCTGTGAAAGCGTTATAAGCTGTTACTATTTAGTATAATAATAAATAACATAACTTTAAGAGGTTGCTCCACTTTATGGATGTAATGTGTATGGAAATTAGGCAACTGTAACTGATATTTTGTCTTCAAAAATTGACTCAAGAAGGGACTCTGCATTTTGTGAAATCATCATTTTTGGTAGCGCTAAAAGAAGGGTATTGAAGTAATAAGGTAAAAATACTTTTCTGAGAATTTATTATTTACTTTCTTTGGATTTAAAACAGTAGACACGAGTATGCAGTATATTTTTACAAGGTAAAATGGAGATAGTGGAGAAGAATGAAAATATTGGGGGTTTTCCTTGATATATTACAATATATAATTTTTAATTCTGCTTATAATTTGGCATACTCTTGTCTATGATGCTAAACCTCACTTTATAGCACAGGTAAATAACATCTCTGTATACTCAAAAACTTTCAAAGTAATGCCTAAAAGGAATCTAAAACATATTACCTTAGAAGATATTTACAATGTACAGGTAAAAAATATTCAAAGTAGGATAGAGCAAAACTAGATAACCTTTATCAGTGTCCTACACTGAGCTGTGTTTGCATACACACTTTCAGTCTCCCTTCCCAAGTCACTCTATTAAAAGATGTAAAGAAACTGGTTTGGTTTACCTTAGATAAACATTATTAATTAGGTGATACATTAGTAACATTTTCAAGTTTGAGTTGGATGTTTGTCTTGTTATTTCTCATGTCACTGTTGTAAACAACATTACACATGAATTTCATTCCTGAAATTAAATGACGCATTGATACAGGTCATGCCTTTAGCAGAATTTCTTTCCAAGACTGAGGGTATAGTGCAAAATATATGTTTTGATTTTGGTACAGAGTATTTTTACTAAAGTGTAAATACAATATCAAAGTATAGTTAAAGGCAGTTAAAGGTAGTCCAGGCTGTATCATGGTGTCATCCATATTGTTTGCTGAGGAAGAGTAACGGGTTATGAAATGCATCTATGAATTGCAATAGATTATTTGTGCACATTTTTCTGATGCATACTGGGATATTAGGACCAAATTGAAGGAGCTAAACTCGTTTTTCCAATGACATTTTGGACTTCTGGGTTGAAAGAGGAGAGCCCTGACTTAAAAGGCCAGAGCCTGATCTGCTGCAGTAACCCCTGAGGATATACAGTAAAATTGAAGCTAGCTCTGTTACGGTAGCAGATGTTCACTGGTTGTGGACAATTTCCTTACAGTCCCAGATCAATGTATCTCTCTGGTGTCAGTAACAGGGTCTTATTGTTTAGACTGACAGT